>CDZI01024153.1_pt1 | contig 89580 bp, 90 predicted proteins | sample 554811 | NCBI WGS metagenome assembly CDZI01 (sample SAMEA3182110, study PRJEB8094) | gut metagenome | biome: human; feature: gut; material: Stool; isolation source: human stools | place: Canada | collected 2013-04-23
GTCGAGGACGGCATTGAGGAGACACTGACCTATTGTGACTTTCCCAGCGAGCACTGGACGCGCATCCGCACCAACAACGTGATCGAGCGGCTGAACCGTGAGATCCGCCGCAGGACGCGAGTGGTAGGGACATTCCCTGACGGCAACTCCGCCCTGATGTTGGTCTGCGCGAGGCTGCGCCATGTGGCAGGTACTCAGTGGGGCAACAAGAAATACATGAACATGAAGCATCTGGAGGCGGCCATGGACGACGCCTCTATTGCCGGCTGACTTCATTCAGCCGGAGCCTGCAAACAATTTTGCGCATAAATCTTGACGGGACCTTTTCCACACTGCCTGCTTGATCAAAAGATTGGGCACACCCAGACTGCTTGAATGGCGAGTTGCTGTGTTTTCTGCGCATGTATGAACCGTTTGCCTGACATTTTTTCATCGGTGATTCAGAGAAGATGGAAGGGCATCACGGGTCTGTGCCACAGGTGTTCAGTTTTTCCTATATGGTTATTTGTCCGCGGTTGTGGTATAGTCAAAGTAGAGCAACATCGATCCCGAAAATGAGATCATTTTTATGAATTTTATGAAAGAGAGGACTGTGACCATGAATCGCGAATGCATTTTAGAGCAGGCCAAGCAGCATGACAGCTTTTATCTTTATGAGGAGGCCATCATCCGGAAGAATACGGAACAGCTGAAGACGGATTTCCCCGGTGTGACCTTCCTGTATTCCGTGAAATGCAACCCCTATCCGGAGGTCCTGCGCTGCGTACTGGACCAGGGCTTCGGCGTGGACGCCGCCAGCCTGGCTGAGTGCGTTATGGGCCAGAAGGCCGGTCTGGGCAAGGACATGGTGATCTTCTCCGCCCCCGGTAAGACCATGGCGGACATCCGGGGCGGCTTGGGCATCTCCACGCTGGTGGCTGACAGTGCCGCAGAGGTGGAGCGCATTCAGGAGGCTGCTGCGGAGCAGGGCATTGTGGCGGAGATCGGCCTGCGGGTCAACCCTGACTTCACCTATACCGCCGATACCGGTGTCGCTTCCAAGTTCGGCATTGACGAGCAGCTCATCTATGATTCTATGGAGGCTTGGAAGAAGCTGCCGAACATCCGCATCGTTGGCCTCCATGCCCACCTGAAGAGCCAGGAGCTCAGCGCTGAGACTCTGAAGGGCTATTATCGGAATATGTTCCGGCTGTCTGTTTCCATGCGGGAGGCTTTCGGCACCCTGAAGTTTGTGAACCTGGGTTCCGGCATGGGTATTCCTTTCTGTGAAACGGATAAGCCCTTTGATACGACGGCTCTGGGTGCTGAGACCCAGCGGCTCATGGCAGAGTTCCAGGAAAAGCTGCCGGAGACCCGCTTCTACATCGAGACCGGCCGTTACGCCGTTGGTACCGCCGGTACCTACGTCGCCAAGGTGGTGGACAAGAAGGTCACCCATGGCAAGAACTTCGTGCTGCTCAGCGCCACGCTGAACGGCTTTGCCCGTCCCTCCATGGTGGCCATGCTGGAGCACTTCATGGGCAATGGCCCCATCGCCGCATGGGAGCCGATCTACACCGGTGATCACTCCTTCCAGATGATCCCCCTGGTGGAGACTGCGGAGCGGGAGACCGTCACCGTGACGGGCAACCTCTGCACCGGCACGGATCTGGTTCTTTCCGATGCGGACATGCCCAAGATGGAAGTGGGCGACACCGTGGTGTTCCCCAACGCCGGCTCTTACGCCGCCGTTATCAGCCCCATGCAATTTGCCTCTCAGCCCAAGCCTGCACAGCTGTTCCTGCGGGCTGACGGCACTGTGGTGAACACGGATTTCTAAGTCCGTAAGCCCACATTCGATAGCGTGCAATTCAATGACCAGCGGAGCCAGCATAGCTGGCTCCGCCGAGTTTTTTATCAGTCAGTTCTTGAGGACTGCCGCCATGAGCCGCTCTGGAACATTTTCGGAACAAGACTTGCATTTTTCCGGGATTTGTGGTAGTGTAAGCACAGAATTTGAAAGATTTGCCCGGGCAAATCTTTTTTTCATGTGAGGAGAAATCATGGAAAATCACTTTGAGATCTGTATGACGGAGGACCAACTTCGGGGCATCAGTTCCATCGGTCTGGCCCACATGGGGGATGCGGTGTTTGAACTGCTGGTGCGGGGATGGCTGTGTCAACATGGAAAGGCCACCGGCAAGGGACTCCATCAGGCCACCATCCAGCTGGTACGGGCGGAGCATCAGGCCGCCTGCGCGGAAAAGATTCTCCCCATGCTGACGGAGGAGGAACTGGCTGTGTTCCGCCGGGGCCGCAACGCGCAGGTCCATTCGATACCCAGCCACGCCAGCCGTGCCCAGTACAGCACCGCCACGGCACTGGAGGCCCTGTTCGGCTGGCTGTATCTGGGCGGACAGCGTCAGCGGGCCAGCGATCTCTTTGACGTGATGATGGAGGAATAAGAAATGCCCTTGGACGCAATTTCCCTCCGGGCCGTGGTGGAGGAGCTGCGGCCCCAGCTTTTGAATTTACGAATCGATAAGGTGCAGCAGCCCGCCCGCGATCAGGTGATCCTACTGCTGCGGGGCAACAAGCGGCTTCTGCTGAACGCCGGGGCTAATGCCCCCCGTCTCCAGCTGACGGAGCTGCTGCGGGACAATCCGGCAGAGCCGCCCATGTTCTGTATGCTGCTGCGCAAGCATCTGGTAGGGGCACGGGTGGCAGAGATCACCCAGCCGGGTTTGGAACGGCTGGTGCGAATTGAACTGGACGTGACCGATGATTTCGGCCAGCCGGGCCACCGGACGCTGGTGCTGGAGGCCATGGGCCGCCGCTCCAACCTGATTCTGCTGGACGGCGAGAACCGGGTCATCGACTGTATGCGCCGGGTGGACGCAGAGATGTCCGCAGCCCGGCAGGTTTTGCCGGGGCTTTTTTACGAGCCTCCCGCCTCCACAGGACGGCTGCCCTTTTTGGAGGAAACAGAGGAGGGCCTTGCCGAAAAGCTGGCCCAGGTGAATCCGGAGATCCAGTTGGATCGCTTCCTGCTGGACGCCTATTTCGGAATTTCGCCCCTGATGGCCCGGGAACTCAGCTTTCGGGCCTGCGGGGAAACGGACGGACGGCTCTGCAATCTGGACGAGGCCGGAAGAAGCCGCTTTCAGGACGCTTTCTTTGCGTTTGCAAAGTGCGTAAAGGAAAACCGGTTTACGCCGATCGTTCTGAAACGGGAGGGTGTTCCCTTTGAATTTTCCGCTCTGCCGGTGCACCAATACGGCCTTGCGGCGGAAACGGAGACCTTTGAGAGCTTTTCCGCTCTGCTGGACAGTTTTTATGAAGCCAAGGAGCGGCAGGAGCGGGTGCGGCAGCGGGGAGCGGACCTGATCCGCACCGCCACCACCGCCCGGGACCGGGTGCGGCGCAAACTGGCCTTGCAGGAGAAAGACTATGCTGCCACCCAGGAGCGGGACGCTCTGCGGCTGTCCGGGGACCTCATCACCGCCAACCTCTACCGCATGGAGCGGGGGCAGAGCAAGCTGGTCTGCCAGAATTACTACGATGAAAATCTGGCGGAGGTCACCATTCCGCTGGACCCGCTGCTGACGCCCCAGCAGAACGCCGCCAAGTATTATAAGCGCTACACCAAGGCCAAGACGGCGGAGAAGTACCTGCGGGAGCAGATGGCTCTAGCTCGTCGGGACCTTGCTTATTTGGAGAGCGTTTTGCAGGAGATCCAGCAGGCGGAAACGGAGCAGGACTTTCTGGACATCCGGGGGGAAATGAGCGATGCCGGCTTCATCCGCAAGCAGGGGAAGAAGGTGCTCCAGCGGCCCTCCAAGCCACGGGAATTCAAAACCTCCGGCGGCTTCCGGGTGCTGGTGGGGCGGAACAACCGCCAGAACGACAAGCTGACCCTGAAGGACGCCGACTATCGGGATCTGTGGTTCCATGTGCAAAAGCTCCACGGCTCCCATGTGATCCTCTGTACCAACGGCGGGGAGCCGGGGGATCAGGATATTACAGAGGCCGCAAGTCTGGCAGCCTACTACTCCCAGGCCAAGGACAGCGCCAATGTGCCGGTGGACTGCACACAGGTGAAGTATGTCAAAAAACCGGCGGGCGCCCGCCCCGGCATGGTGATCTACACCACCTACCGCACCGTCAACGTCACCCCGGCAGAGGACTTGGTGAGGCGTCTGCAAAACGGAAAATAACAGGAAAAAAGAGCACCGTAAGGTGCTCTTTTTTGTTGAATGGCTCAGGCTGTGTGAGGCGCGTGGCCGGTGTTGTCCTCCGTGTCGCGGAACAGCAGCGTGACGCACCAGAGACCTGCCAGCCCGACCAGCGCGTAGATGATCCGGGAGAGGACGGCGGCCTGTCCGCCGAACAGGAATGCGACGGTATCAAAGCCGAACAGCCCCACGCCGCCCCAGTTCAGCGCGCCGACGATCACAAGGATCAGCGCAATTTTGTCAACGATCATATTGTACCTCCTGTGTGACAAGTGAACTGTCCGTAGTGTTTTCGTAAAAGACGGATTTTATTCATACCTTGCAAGGCAGATGCGTCTGCATTATAATGAAAAACGAAATCCAAAACTGCGAGGGATACCTATGGATCAACGATTTGAACAGACCGCCTTTTACCCGGCGGATATCTTACTGCCGCAGACGGCTGACATGAAAAAATGGCCGGTGGTCGCCTGTGACCAGTTCACCTCCCAGCCGGACTACTGGCAGGCGGCGGAAGCTGTCGTAGGGGAGGCTCCGTCAGCCCTGCGGCTGGTGCTGCCAGAGGTCTATCTGAACGGCCCGGATGTGGACAAGCGAATTGAGACCATCAACGCTTCTATGGACCGCTGCTTGGCGGATGGCCTGTTCCGGACACTCTCGGACAGCCTGATCTATCTGGAGCGTACCCAGTCTGACGGCCGGGTGCGGCATGGATTGATCGGCTGCGTTGATCTGGAGCAATATGACTTCACCCCTGGCTCCGGGGCGCTGATCCGGGCCACGGAGGGGACGGTGTTGGAGCGCATCCCACCCCGGGTACGGGTGCGGGAGCACGCGGCTCTGGAACTGCCCCATGTGATGCTGCTGATCGACGATCCGCGGAGAAGCGTGATCGAACCGCTGACAGGGGAGACCGGCGTCATGGAAGCCCTCTATGACACGGACCTCATGCTGGGCGGCGGCCATGTGAAGGGCTGGCGGCTGACTGATAGTCAGATGAGCCGGGTGGCCAACACCCTGAGCGCCCTGAAAAGTCCGGAGGCCATGGCGGATAAGTACGGCATGGCGGACGCGGCCCCGCTGCTGTTCGCCGTGGGAGACGGCAATCATTCTCTGGCCACCGCCAAAGCCTGCTACGAAAATCTGAAAAAGGTGACGCCGCCGGAGCAGTGGGCGTCTTTGCCCGCCCGGTACGCCTTGGTGGAGGTGGTGAATCTTCACGATGACGCGTTGACCTTTGAACCCATCCACCGGGTACTGTTCCATGTGGACGGCCGGGATCTGTGGGACGCCTTTCAGGCGTTCTATCCCGGCGCGCATACTGGCGGGGGAGAGGGGCATACGGCAGAGGTCTGCGGTCAGGGAATGGACGGCCTGTGGACGGTTCCGCACCCCAAAGCGCAGTTGACGGTGGGAACGCTGCAAGCCTTTCTGGACGCATATTGCAGGGACCATCCGGAGGTGCAGGTGGATTACATCCACGGGGATGACGTGGCCCGAAAGCTGGGCAGTCGGCCGGGGAATCTGGGATTCCTGCTGCCGCTCATGGGGAAGGAGCAGCTGTTCCCCACCGTGATGGCCGACGGCGTGCTGCCCCGCAAGACCTTCTCCATGGGAGAGGCGCGGGATAAGCGCTACTATCTGGAAGCCAGGAGGATTCGATGAAGATACAGGAACAGGCCCCGGCGAAAATCAATCTGGCCTTGAACATTTTAGGCCGCCGGACGGACGGCTACCACGAGCTGCGGATGGTGATGCAGTCCGTTTCCCTTTGCGACACAGTAACGGTGGAGGAGACTGGCATCGGCTTCGCGCTGCTGGCGGACGGCTTCACGGTCCCGGCGGGGAAGTCCTCCTTGGAGCAGCAGGCGACGGAAGCCTTTTTTGCCGCCGTCGGACGGCCCATGCCGCCCCTGACCGTGCATCTGGAAAAAACCACCCCGGCCTACGCAGGCTTGGGGGGCGGCAGCGCGGATGTGGCGGCGCTGCTGCGGTGCCTGCGCCGGCAGTATGCGCCGGAAATGCCCGTGGAGCAGCTGCGGGCCATCGGACTGACGGTGGGCAGTGATATGCCCTTCTGCGTTTCCGGCGGCACGGCTCTGGCGGAGGGCCGGGGGGAACGGCTGACGGCGCTGCCTGCCTTGCCGGATTGTTGGATCGTACTGTGCAAGCCGGAATTCGGCATCCCCACGCCTGCGCTGTTCACGTTGGCGGATGCCGGGACACCGAAAAACCGCCCGGATATCGACGGCATGATCCGCGCACTGTCTGCGGGGGATCTGGGCGGCGTGGCGGCACGGCTGTGCAACGTGTTCGAGGAATTTCTGCCAGAGGAATACCATGAGGTGTTCCACATCAAAAACCGGCTTTTGGAGCTGGGGGCGCTGAACGCCGCCATGAGCGGCTCCGGGCCGACGGTGTTCGGCATTTTCCGGGAGGAAACGGCGGCGAGGGCGGCGTTGACCGCCTTGAAGCAGCGCTATCCGCAGACCTATTTGGCAAAACCTGTTGGCGAGTTGGTATAAAACATAAAATTTCCGTCCAAAATCCAGATACATGAGAATCGTATCCGGAAAGGACGGAAATTTTTTATGAAACAGCGGTTACATCCCATCGAGCTTACGTTGATGATCGTGGCGGCGCTGGCGCTGACCTCCGGGGCGGTGGCCCTTCACACCCAGAGCCAGCTAGCGGAAAAGGTGGTGCGGCTTCACGTACTGGCCAACTCCGATTCTGAGGAGGATCAGGCGCTGAAGCTGAAGGTGCGGGACGCCGTGCTGGAACAGGCCACGGAGACCCTCCGAGGAGCGGACAGTCAGGCAGAGGCCAGCCGCCGCTTGACGGATATCCTCCCGGAGTTGGAGGAAACGGCCCGTGTCGTCATCACGGCCAACGGCTATGATTACGGCGTCCGGGCGGAGCTGGCGGAAACGTCCTTTCCCACAAAGGAATATGACGGCTTTGCCCTGCCCGCCGGGGAATATCTGGCTCTGCGGGTCCTGATCGGAGAGGCGGCGGGGCAGAACTGGTGGTGCGTGGTGTTTCCGCCCCTGTGTACGGCGGCGGCCAGCGATGTTCCCACCGTCGCACTGGACGCGGGACTGACGGATCAGGAGGTGGCCCTCATCACGGAGGCGGACGAGGGCTATATCCTGAAATTCAAATCAGTGGAGCTGTGGCAGACCTTAAAAGCAAAGCTGACCAAATGACAACAGCCCGTGCGGATCAATTCCGCACGGGCTGTTACAGGTTTTACAGAACTTTATTCAGGAAGGTGACGAGCCGGGGGCTTTCCGGGTGGGAGAACAGCTCGTGGGAGGGCTTATCCTCGCCGATGACGCCGCCGTCCAGGAAAATGGTACGGCTGCTGACCTCCCGGGCGAAGCGCATCTCGTGAGTCACCACGATCATGGTCATACCGCTCTCCGCCAGATCCTTCATCACGTCCAGCACCTCACCGATCATCTCCGGGTCCAGAGCACTGGTAGGCTCGTCGAACAGCATGACCTCCGGGTCCATCATCAGGGAACGCACAATGGCGATCCGCTGCTTCTGGCCGCCGGAAAGCTGGCTGGGATAGGCGTCGGCCCGGTCGGCCAGACCCACCTTTGCCAAAAGCTCCAAGGCCTTCTCCTGTGCGTCGGACTGGGACATCCCCTTAATGCGCACCGGGGCAGCGGTGAGGTTGTGCATCACGTCCATGTTGCTGAACAGGTTGAACTGCTGGAATACCATGCCCATCCGCTGACGGCAGTGGTCGATGGCCTTACCCTTGATGGTGCAGATGTCCGTGCCGTCAAAGAGGATCTGGCCGGAGGTGGGTTGCTCCAGCAGATTCAGGCAGCGGAGGAAGGTGGACTTGCCGCCGCCGCTGGGACCGATGATGGAGACCACCTCATTTTCGTGGAAGGTGGTGCTGATCCCCTTGAGGACCTCCAGCTTGTGGAATTTTTTTTGCAGGTCCACAACCTTCAGAATTTCACGCTTATTTTCCATGGGACAGCTTCCTTTCCGCCAGAGACACCGCCCGGCCGCTGACGAAGGTCAGCACGAAGTAGCACAGCGCCGCCACAGCCAGACATTCCAGATTCTTGTAGGTCACGGCGATCACGTCATTGGTGCGGAACATCAGGTCGGCAATGCCGATCACGGAGACGATGGAGGATTCCTTGATGACGGTGACGAATTCGTTGCCCAGCGCCGGGAGAATATTGCGGATAGCTTGAGGGAGGACCACCAGCCGCATGGCCTCGCCGCTGCTGAAGCCAACGCTCCGGGCAGCCTCCATCTGCCCGCCGTCCACAGCCTGAATACCGGAACGGATGATCTCCGCCACATAGGCACAGCTGTTCATGCTCATAGCCACGATACCGGCGGCAAACCGGGAGAAGTTGGGAATCCAGGGAATGTTAGGAATGGTAATGCCGATCATAGGCAGACCGTAGAAGATAAACATGAGCTGCACCATCAGCGGCGTTCCGCGGACAAACTCGATGTACGCCACCGCGATCCACCGCAGGGGAGGGATGCGGCACATCCGCAGAGAGGCCATCAGAGTGCCCAGAATCGCGCCGAACAGAACGGAGAAGGCGGCGATGATGAGCGTGTTGACGATGCCTTCGGTGAAAAAGCTGTTGTAGCGTTCTATCAGCTTTGCCATGGTTTCCAAAAAGGCCATGGGAGAATTCCTCCTTGTTTGTGTGCCGGTATCCGGCAAATATCAGGCGGGCACGCGAGGAACCAGAGTTGGTTCCCCGCGCGTCCGTGCTTGGTTCTAATCAGAATCGGTATTTATTTTACAGACCCATGCTGGCTGCCAGCTCCACAGCCTCGTCATAAGCCTTCAGGTAGCTGCCGTCGTTGACCACCTGATTGATGACGGTGTTGACTTCTGCCAGCAGATCCTCGCTGCCCTTGGCGGCCACAACGGCCTTGCCGAAGGAGGCTTCCTCAGAGGTGAAGGCGAAGTTGGAGACTTCCAGACCGCCGTTGCTGGTGGCGATCAGAGACTCGCCCACAGCCTGATCCACCACTAGGCCGGCGATGTTGCCGTTCTGGACTTCCAGCGCCAGAGCAGGATACTTTTCCAGCTCGAACAGTTCGCTGTCAGGCAGAGCGGTCTGGATCAGCTGAGACTGGATGGTGCCCTTCTGCGCGCCGACCTTCTGGCCTGCCAGAGATTCCTTGGTGGAATACAGGTCCGCGTTGCCTGCCTTTACAATGAGAAGCTGAGCACTTTTCTCATACAGATCGCTGAAGTCGATCTCCTCGGCTCTCTCAGGGGTCTTGGTGAAGGCGGCGATGCCCAGATCCACCTGACCGGACTTCACGGCGGGGATGATGCCGTCAAAGGACATATCCACCACTTCCAGTTCCACACCCAGATGATCGGCGATCTGCTGGGCCAGCCACATATCGCAGCCTGCGAAGTTAGCATTCAGATCCTTGAACTCGTAGGGAGCGTACTGGGCTTCCGTACCGACTACCAGCTTGCCGCTGGTCTTGACCTTTTCCAGCAGACTTGCCGCTGCGGCCGGTTCCGCCGGGGTTTCCTCAGCCGGGGTGCTGTCCGCCGGAGCGGAATCTTCAGTTTTGCTGCCGCAGCCGGTCAGCAGAGACAGCGTCATCATGGCACCCAGCGCCAGAGACAAGAGCTTTTTCCATGTATTCTTTTTCATATGATCCTCCAAATCCTGAGTGATTATTGAATCAACTCTGTTTATACGTATGATTATACGCAATATTCAGCTAAAATCAATAGGCAAACTGTATATAATCGGAAACTTGCTGAATGAATATTTATAAATATTCACAACATGCGAATAAATTGCCGTCAGAAGGACAGGCCCTCCATCCGGTCAAAGGCTTCCTTCAGGCGGTCCAGCCCCACCGTACACGCAATGCGGAAATGTCCGGCGCCGGTGCTGCCGAACAGCGTGCCGGGTGTGACCAGAACGTGTGCCCGTTCCAGAAGCGCCTGACAGAAGTCCTCGGCGCTGAGGCCGGTTTTCTCAATGCCGGGGAAGAGGTAGAAGGTGCCCTTGGGCCGTACCAGACTGAGGTAGGGGATCTGCTCCATCCGGTCCGCCGCGTAGAAAATGCGGTCCCGGTAGGCCAGAACGTATTTCTCACGAATGGTCTGCCGGATCGCCAGCGCCTGTATGGCGGCCCGCTGGGAAATGGAGGGGGCCGTATAGATCAGGGAATTGTTGATGTTGCTCATGACCTCCAGTATCTCCGGCTCCGCGATGGCTACGCCCACCCGCCAGCCGGTCATGAGAAAATTCTTGGAAAAGCTGTTCAGGGTGATGACTCGGTGGGCAAGCCCCGGGATCGTGCGGAGGGGGATGAAGTCCCCCTCATAGAGGTAGGTGGTATAGATCTCATCCGCCGCGATCAGCAGGTCTTGCTCCTCCGCCACCCGGCCCAGCAGCTCCAGCGTGGAGCGGTCATAGCCCATGCCGGTGGGGTTGCAGGGATTGTTGAACACAATGAGCTTGGTACGGGGGGTGATGGCCGCCCGGAGACGGGCTTCGTCAATGGCCCACGCCTCATTAGCATAGGTGGGGACCTCCACGCACACACCGCCGGCCAGTTCCGCCTGGGTGCGGTAGAGGGAGAAGTAGGGGGAAAAGACGATGACCTCGTCACCGGGGTCCAGAACGGACAGCATCACCAGTGCCATTCCCATGCTGCTGGAAGCGGTGACCAGAACGTGATCCGGGGAGAGGGGCTGCTTGAAATCCGTCTGCCATGCGTCACAGACGGAGCGGATCAGCTCCGGATCACCCTTCGGATCTCCATAGTGGGTGTATCCGGCCTTGGCTTCCCGGAAGGCGGTGTCGATGATGGCGTCATCGGTGATAAAGTCCGTGTCGCCGATGCTGAGATCAATGATATCCGAATACCGGGCCAGCGCGTCGGTGTCCAGACTCAGTCCGGCGTCGGAATTCTGAAATCGCTTGGCGATATATGATTTTACAGGTCTCATAGCGTTTCTCCTTTCACCCGGGGGATCACGGTGGACCCGTTGGGAATGATATAGGTGGATTTTCCGTCCAGTTCCGCAGCTTTCAGTAAGGCGTCCATATCGGAAAAGGCGTGAATGCCCATGGGGGCAACGGTCTGGGGATCAATGGAGGAATACATGAAAATGCGGTACCGCTGGGCCTGCTCACAGTTCAGGAAGAAGATGTAGCCCGCCACGGTGAAGGCCTCCCGCAGACGCTGTTCAATGGTGCCGTCCTGTAAATTCTTGCTCCAGTCGAAGTACTCGGCGGGGCCGCCGCCCTCCGGCGCTTCGATCATCAGAACCAGCGTACCGCCGGGCTTCAACGCGGATTCCACATTGTCAATGGTCTTGGTGCCCTGATAGAGGGAGATGTCCTTGGGAAAGCCGCCGCAGCTGGTGACCACGGCGTCTGCCCGGCAGGGAATATCCACCCGGTAAATGTCATCCACGGCAGTACAGGCCCGCTCCCAGGAGGTCAGGTAGTGGCCGGAGAAGATATACGAGAGCTTCATGTCGGCGTTCATCACCAGATTCACCATGAAGAGGTTGTTCACCAGTGACGCCGCCTCGCACATATCCTCGTGCAGCGGGTTTCCCGCCAACACACCGTTTCCGATGGCGGGATTGGTGCGGAGCTTGGTGCTGTCCAGCGAATAGGCGTGGTTGTGGCGGATGGTCTCCAAGCCGCTGATGCCGGGGAGGATGCTCTTCCGTCCGCCGCCGAAGCCGGCCATCACATGATGGGTGGCGGCGCCTAAGCAGACCACCAGATCCGCTTCTGCGGCAGTGCGGTCGATCCACACAGGTGTCTCATGGGGCGTAGTGCCCAGATAGGCAAGATCCTTGGCCTCGCAGTCGTGATTCTTCACACGGACCCGGTTATAGACCCCGTCGGTGACCAGTGTCCGCAGTTCCTGCTCATCGCCGCCGATGTGAGTGCCGTTGGCCACCACGATGGTCAGATGCTCCGGCTGTACGCCGCATTCGTCGATGAGATAGTCAACGAGATGGGGAATCACCAGATCCTGCCGCATCCAGAATCGGGTCATGTCACTGATCACCAGCGCCACCCGATCTCCGGGGCGGACCCGCTGGCGCAGAGGCGCGCTGTCGATGGGCTGCTCCAGCGAGGCGAACAGGGCAGAACGGATGTCGCTGATGGGCGGCGTCTCTGTTCCATGCAGCTCCGCCAGAATATCCGCTTCGTTCAGGGAAAGGGACACAGACCCATGTCCATATTTAAAGTTGTAGGTTTTCATAAGCAGCCTCCTATGAAGACACATGAATAATAATTCATTATACACGTCAAAATTGAATGTTCAATAACCAATCTGCCGCCGCTTTACCAAAATTCGGCGTTGTTCAGCGGAGGACTTTTGTGTTTTTTTGACAAGGGAGGGCAAAGATAAAAACCGCCCGCCCGGAAATCCAGACGGGCGGCTGGATCAGCGGCACAGATAAGCGTCAATATCAAAGGGCTGCAATGCAGTAGTGGATTTCAGGTATAAGGGGTGGTGAGGATGGCCGGATTTCAGAAGCGGCCCGGCGGTGAACCATTGAGCGTTTGCGGCCTGACCGTCAGCGGCGAAATCCCGCATACAGTCCATGAGGTAATCCCGCTTTTCGATGATGTTCCCCCAGGCGGCCCAGATAGCAGGGGTCTCCGAAAGGGAGAGAAGATAGCGGAAGGCTTTCCGGTTCTCTTCGTGGAGAGCGCTGTTGCACACCCGCTCCATATCGTCCGGCCGGGTGGCCCGCTGGGCGTAGACATTGAACATGAGAAAGCTGTCATAGCCGTTGTTCAGGGCGATGCGCTGGGCGGACTGCAGGGTGGGGTCCAGCGCGTCCGGCGCGGCGGTGGAGGGGTTGATCCCCACGCAGATCAGAGGCTTTTGGCCCCGGGTGCCTAAAATGTAACGGTATTCGGAATAGGTGTTGGGCACATAGAGCCAGCGGCTCACATCGTAATCCGGGGAGGGGCGCAGGGCGGCGTCCAGCGCCGGATCAAACAGCTCGAGGGCCACGGTATCCGTGGTGCCCTGTGGAATATGGGGCATGACGATCACTCCTGTATGTCAGAATTCATAGCGAAGCCATTGTAGCATGGCGGCGAAAAAAAGGCAATCGGGTCTGTTTTTGGCGGCGGCGTTGTGATAGAATGGAAAAAAACAAACTGTGGGAGGTCACTATGCTGACGATCTTGATCGGCCGTGCCAAAACGGGAAAATCGGATACCATGCTGCGGCGGATGGCGGAGCTTGGAGAGAGCAGCCAGCAGATCCTGCTGGTGCCGGAGCACGCCTCCCATCAGGCGGAGGTGGACGTGTGCAGCGCCTGCGGCGATACCGCCAGCCGTCATGCCGAGGTGCTGAGCTTTCGGCGGCTGGGCGAGCGGGTGCTGAGCATCACCGGCGGCATCGCGGACGTGACGCTGGATAACGGCGGCAAGCTGCTGACCCTCCAGCGGGCGCTGCTGGAAACGGCCCCTCAGATGACCGTATACCGGAAGCCCTCGCAGAAGGTGGGCTTTCTGGAACAGATGCTGGCGCTGTTCGACGAGCTGCGAAGCTACGAGGTGACCCCGGAGATCCTGTACCAGCAGGCGCAGGACATAGACGGCGCCACCCACGACAAGCTGACGGATCTGAGTCTGCTCTACGCCGCCTATGAGGCCCGGCTCCGCCGTCCCGGTCTGGACGCACGGGACCGGATGACCAAGCTCTGCGACCATTTGGAGGAGTCCGGGTATGTGCGGGACAAGGACATTTTCATCGACGGCTTCACCTATTTCAACGCGCAGGAGCGGCGGGCGCTGGCGATTTTTCTGCGGCAGGCCCGGTCTGTCACGGTCACGCTGTTAGGGGAGGTCAACAGCCGGGAGGAGATCTTTGAACCCACGCTGAAAACCATGTCCATGCTGGAGCGGTTGGCCGCTTCTGAGGGGAAACCTGTAAAGCTACTATCCTTAACAAATGAGGACCCGTCAGCACTTGGACATTTGGAGCGCCATTTCTTCGGGGAGAATCTGCTCTATGAGGGCGACAGCGCCGCCATCCGGCTCCGGGAGGCCGCCACTGTCTATTCCGAGGTGGAGCAGACCGCCGCCGACATCCGCCGTCTGCTGGCGGCGGGGAAGTGCCGCTGTCGGGACATCACCGTGGCGGCCCGGAATATGACGGAGTACGCCGGGACCATCGAAACGGTGTTCGAGCGGTACGGGATCCCGGTGTATCTCAGCCGCCGCAGCGACATTCTGGAAAAGCCGGTGCTGAGCCTGCTGACCGGCGTGCTGTCCTCCATTTCCAACGGCTATGAGTACGAGGATATGTTCCGCTGGCTGAAAACCGGTTTGGCGGGCCTGACGGCAGAAGAATGTGACCTGCTGGAAAACTATGTTCTGAAATGGGACATCCACGGCCAGACATGGCTCCGGGACGAGGACTGGACGGAAAACCCGGACGGCTACGGCGCGCCGTGGAATGACCGGCGGCAGGCCGTGCTGACGCAGGTAAATCAACTGCGCCGCCGGGTGCGGGAACCGCTGGAGCGTCTGGCGGCGGGCTTGAAGGCCGGGGAGACGGCCCGGGACTATGTAGAGGCCCTGTACGGTTTCATGGAGGAGCTGAAACTGGAAACGGCCCTGACGGAGCGGATGCATGCGCAGGCGGAGGCGGGCCGGATGCAGGAGGCGGAGGAGACCGCTCAGCTTTGGGAGATCCTCTGCGGTGTGCTGGATCAGTTTGTGGAAATTTTAGGGGAAGAACACTTGGAACAGAGCGAGTTTGAGCGGCTGTTCCGACTGGTGCTGACCCAGTACAGCGTGGGTACCATCCCCGTGGCTTTGGATCAGGTGTCCGTCAGTGAGATCACCCGGAATGACCGGCATACCACAAGCTACCTCTTTTTGCTGGGAGCCAATGACCACGTGCTGCCGGACCCCGGTCAGAGCGGCGGCCTGCTGAACGAGGATGACCGTCAGGCGCTGGCCCTCCGGGGCGTCGAGCTGGCCCCCACCGGCATGGAACGGATGGGCATTGAACTGCAAAACCTCTACGCCGCGCTTGCCCAGCCCACGGCGGGCCTGACGGTGAGCTATCCGGTGACGGATGTTTCCGGCAGCGAACTGCGCCCCGCGTTTGTGGTGGAGCGGCTGCGGAAACTGTTCCCGGAGCTGTGTGTGGAACACGAGCGAGCTGACAAGGCATATCGCCTGTCAGCCGTTGAACCTGCGCTGGAAATGGCGGGACAGGACCCCGACGGCCTCCTGTGGCGGTATTTTCAGCAGGAGCCGGACTGTGCCCGGCATTTAAGCGCCATGGAGCGGGCCGCCGCGGCCCGACGGGGCAGTCTGTCTCCCGCTGCAGTCCGGGCCATTTACGGAGAGCGGGTCTCTATGACCGCCTCCCGGCTGGAGCGGATGCGCTCGTGCCACTTCGCCTACTTCATGGAGTACGGCCTGCGGGCCAAGCCCCGGGAACCTGCCTCCTTCGACGCGCCCCAGATCGGCACGTTTCTCCACTATCTGCTGGAAAATGTCACCCGGGACGTACTGGGGCAGGGCGGCTTTGCCGCGGTGGATAACAAAGAACTTCACCGCCTGACCCGACAATATATCGACCAATACGCGGAACAGGAGCTACACAATTTCCAGAACCGTACCCCCCGGTTCCGGTATCTGTTCAACCGTCTGCGGACCAACGCCTACGCTATCATTGACCAGGTGGCGGAGGAACTGCGCCACTCGGATTTCGTCCCCATGGCCTTTGAACTGGGGTTCGGAGGGAAGGACGGAACACTGCCCGCTGTCACCATTTCCCGGCCGGACGGGGAACTGCGGGTAGGCGGCAAGGTGGATCGGGTGGACGGCTGGATCAAGGACGATAAGCTGTACCTCCGGGTGGTGGACTACAAATCCGGCAAGAAGAAATTCGATCTGGCCAACGTCCGCATGGGACTGGATATTCAGATGCTGCTGTACCTCTTTGCCCTGCAAAAGGAGGGGGCGGAATTTTTCGGAAAAGAGATCGAGCCGGCAGGCGTGCTGTATCTCCCCGCCCGGGACGAGATTTTGCCGGCGGAGCGGGGCATCTCCCCGGAGGCTCTGCAAAAGGAGCGGGAAAAGACGCTGAAACGCTCCGGACTTCTCTTGGAGGACCCGGCGGTGTTGCAGGCCATGGAGCATGAGGCCCTGACGGAGCCCCATTATCTGCCGCTGCGGGTCGGCAAGGACGGAAATCTCTCCGGGAGCCTCGCCTCCGCCGCCCGGCTGGGGAAGCTGGGCACGTATGTGGACAAATTGCTGGGCCAGATCTCCGATGAGCTGCGCAGCGGCAACATCGACGCGGACCCCTGCTGCCACAGCGAGGAGGACAGCCAGTGCCGCTTCTGCGACTGGGTCTCCGCCTGTCAGTTCCGCGATGGACGGGACCGGGACCGTCTGCGGTACATCCTGCCGGTAAAACCGGAGGAATTCTGGAAAGAACTTGAGGAAGGAGGCGGTGACCCATGGCAAAGCTGAAACTGACGGAGCAGCAGCAAGCGGCGGTGGAAAACCGGGGCGGCAGCCTGCTGGTGTCTGCCGCCGCCGGTTCCGGCAAGACGAAGGTGCTGGTGGAGCGGCTGTTCCGATACGTGACGGAGGACCACTGCCATATCGATGATTTTCTCATCATCACCTACACGAAGGCTGCCGCCACCGAGCTGCGGAGCAAGATCGCCGCCGAACTGTCCAAACGGATGGCGGAGACCCCGGAGGACCGACACCTCCGCAGCCAGCTTTTGCGGGTGTATCAGGCGGACATCAAGACCGTGGACGCCTTCTGCACGGCACTGCTGCGGGAGAACACCCATCTTCTGGCACAGGAGGGAGAGCGCTATACTCTGACGCCGGACTTTCGGGTGCTGGACGAAAATGACGCAAAGCTCCTGCGCCAGCGCGTGCTGACCCGGGTACTGGAGCGGTTTTACGAGGAACTGGACGAGGGCGGCGCGCTGCTGGCGGATACGCTGGGCGCGGGCCGGGATGACAGCGCCCTGGAGGATCTGGTGCTGGAAACCTACGAAAAGCTGCAAAGTCACGCTGATCCCGAACACTGGCTCGCGGAAAATCGGACGATCTGGGAAAATCGGAGCGGGGACTTCGACGAAACGCCCTACGCCGCCGAGCTGCTGGCGGTCATCCGTCGAAAGGGGTTTCACTATATGGAAGCGCTGCGGCGGGCGGGACAGTCCACCGTGGGCGGGGATCTCTATAAGGGCTATGGCGAAAAGTTCCTGCGGGCCAGCCGAAGCTTCGCACCCTTGGCGGCAGCACAGAACTGGGAGGCCGCCCGCGTTTCTCTGGATGGACTGGAATTTCCACGGCTCACCACGCCAAAGGGAATGGCGGATGACCCGGAGGTCGTGAGATTGAAGGGACTGTGGGAGAACGCCAAGGCTGCCGCCAAAAAGCTGGCTCGCATGCTGGCGGTCAGCGATATGGAGGCCATGGAGGACCTTCAGACCATGGCCCCTGCCATGACGGCCCTTTTGAAGCTGACGGCGGACTTTTCCGACGCGTACCGGACGGAAAAGCTGCGGATGAACTGCGCCGACTTCTCCGATCAGGAGCATCTGGCCCTTCGCCTGCTGGTGGAGCGGAACGGCGCGCCTACGGAACTGGGCCGTCAGGTGGCGGGCCGCTACCGGGAGATCCTGGTGGACGAGTATCAGGACACCAACGAGGTGCAGAACGCCATTTTCCGGGCGGTGTCCCGTGAAGGCAAAAACCTCTTTACCGTAGGGGACGTAAAGCAGAGTATTTACCGGTTCCGGTTGGCGGACCCTACGATTTTTCTTGACAAGTACCGCCGCTTCACACCTGCTGAAAATGCGGTGGAAGGGGAGGAACGCAAAATTCTGCTGTCCAAAAACTTCCGCTCTCGGGGAGAGATTTTGGACGCGGCCAATTTCGTCTTCTCCAACATCCTGTCGGCGGAGATGGGAGAGATGGAATACGGCGAGGACGAGTCCCTCCACTTCGGTGCGGAGTACTACCCGCCCCGGAAGGACTGCGAGACGGAATTCCACCTCATCTCCGCCCATCAGAAGTCGGCGGCAAATGAGCGCCCGGTGAAACGGCTGCTGGCGGAGGCCCGGTTCACGGCGCAGCGTATCCGTCAGCTTTTGGATGAGGGGTATCCCGTCACCGGGGAGGATGGCACGCTGCGGCCCTGCCGCCCGGAGGACATTGTGATCCTGATGCGCTCTCCGGGGAGCCGGTCCGCCGCCTTCGCCCAAGCGCTGGCGGAGCGGGATGTGCCCTGCTCCTTTGAGGAAAGCGGCGATTTCTACCAGACCCCGGAGATCTCTGTCACGCTGGCCCTGTTGGAGATCGTCGACAATCCCCGGCAGGATGTGCCGCTGATCGCCGTGCTCCGCTCCCCGGTGTTCGGCTTTACGCCGGACCGTCTGGCGGAGATCCGCAGCCGTGACCGGGAGGGAGACTTCTATGACGCTCTGCTGACGGACGGCGGCGAGGACGTACAAGCGTTCCTGACAACGCTGACCGGACTGCGGGACGCGGCGGCAGACATGAACGTGTGCCGCCTGCTGTGGCACATCTACAATACGCTGCATCTGCCGGGCATCTTCGGCGCTATGGACGAGGGCGGCGTCCGGCAGGAAAATCTGGTGGCCCTGACCCGCCACGCCGAGCGCTTTGAGAGCAGCGGCTACCGGGGGCTGTTCGCCTTCATCACCCAGCTCCGGCGGCTCATTGACGCCGGGCAGGCTCCCGCCGTGAAAACCGCTGGGGGGAACGGCGGCGTTCAGATGATGAGTATTCACAAATCCAAGGGCCTGGAATTTCCCATCGTGTTCCTCTGCGATTTGGAGCACGCCTTTTCCCGGCAGGATTTCGATACGCCGGTGCTGGTGCACCCGGCACTGGGCCTTGGCCCTCTGTGCATCGACCTGAAGCGGAAGATCCGCTATCCCACCATGGCCCGGCTGGCGCTGGAAGAAAAGCTTCGCCGTGAAAATCTTGCGGAGGAACAGCGGATCCTGTATGTGGCCATGACCCGGCCAAAGGAAAAGCTGATTTTGGTAGACGCGCTGTACGGCGCGGAAAAGCGCCTTCAAAAGCTGACCGCCGCCGCGGCCTGTCCCGTCATGCCGGAGGTTGTGGCGGAGGGGAAGTGCTTCGGAGATTGGATCTTACTGCCGCTGCTGTGCCGTCCGGAGGCCGCGCCTTTGCGGGATATGGCCGGGGTGATGGCGGACGGTCTGTATACCGGCGATACCGCCCCATGGCAGGTGTTCATCCATGACGGCGATGACTTCGGATGGGCGCCCGGAGTGGCCGTGTCCGACACGGAGAAGGATGCAGGAGAAACGCTCTTTGACCCGGCGCTGTTGACCTTCCGGTATCCCTATCAGCGGGAAACAACTCTCCCCGCCAAACTCACCGCCACGCAGCTAAAGGGCCGGGCGCTGGATCAGGAGATCGCGGAAGATGCCTACCACACGCCCTATATCCGGCCCCTTGTCCAGCCGAAATTCCGCCGGGAGAAAAAGGGACTGACACCGGCGGAGCGGGGCACCGCCACCCATCTTGTCTTGCAGTATCTGGATCTGCAAAATTTGGATGTGCCCGGACAGGTGGAAAAGCTGCGGTTGGAGGCCAAGCTGACGGCGGAGCAGGCGGCGGCTGTGGACGGTCCCGCTCTGCGGCGCTTTCTGGAATCCCCGCTGGCTGAGGAAATGCGGCAGGCGGAAACGGCGGCGCGGGAGTATCGGTTCACGGTGCTGATGCCGGCCCGGGATTATGACCCGGCAGCCGCGGAGGAGGACAGCATCCTGCTGCAAGGCGTGGTGGACTGCTGGTTTGAAACGCCGGAGGGCATCACGGTGGTGGACTTTAAGACCGACTTCGTACAGACGGAGGAAGATGTGGCGCAGCACGCGGAGTTGTACCGGGGCCAGCTGGCGGCGTACTCTCTGGCGCTGGAACGGGTGCTGGAAAAGGCGGTGACACGGAAGGCACTGTACTTCCTGCAAGCCGGGAAAACCGTGGAAATCTCGTGATTTCAAGCTTTTTCGCAAAAACCGGAAAAAATGCTTGCAATCTGTGTTCCGATGTGATATGCTTATTTAGCTTTTGTGGGGTGAAAGCTCCATAGAGGTAGTTTTGTACCAGAAAGAGGTGAACGAGAGCAATGAAGGAAGGAATCCATCCCAATTATCAGCAGACTACGATTACTTGCGCCTGCGGTAATGTGATTGAGACAGGTTCTACCAAGAGTGATATCAAGGTGGAAGTCTGCTCGAAGTGTCACCCCTTCTTCACTGGCAAGCAGAAGCTGGTTGATACCGGCGGACGCGTGGCCAAGTTCAACAAGAAGTTCGGCCTGAACAAGTAAGCCTGTACACTTCGTCACATCCAGCAGTGGTCTGCAACCGCAGGCCACTGCTTTTTTATTGCATTTTTTCAAAATTCGGATATACTGGACACATCAATGAAATGGGAAACCCATTTGACACGGGGCCTCCCAAACGCAAGGAGAGACACATTTGTTACCGAAAAAGGAAGAAATTCGAGATAAAGTTGTATTGGTTGGCCTGAACTCCCCGGTTTTGCGGGAGGACAGCGCCACCGAGGAAAGTATGGACGAGCTGTCCGCTCTGGTGGAGACCGCCGGCGGCGAGACTGCCGGCATCGTTCTCCAGAACCGGCCCACGCCGGATCCTCGCACCTTCATCGGGGAGGGCAAGGTGGCGGAGGTGCAGCTTTACGTTGAAAATGTAGGTGCTACCATGGTCATTTTCGACAATGACCTTTCCCCCTCCCAGCAGCGGGTGCTGACGGAGCTGCTGGGCATTCAGGTATTGGACCGCTGCGGCCTGATCCTGGATATTTTCGCTCAGCGGGCAAAAACCAAGGAGGGCCGCTTGCAGGTGGAGCTGGCCCAGTACCGCTATCTGCTGCCCCGGCTGATCGGTATGTGGAGCCATCTGGAGCGTCAGGGCGGCACCAGCGGCAAGGGGCCTATCGGCTCCAAGGGCCCCGGCGAGACGCAGCTGGAAACGGATCGCCGTCTTATCAACAAGAAGATCGACAAGATCCGGGCAGATCTGGAAGAGGTACGTCGTGTCCGGGCCACCCAGCGCCAGCAGCGGCAGAAGAACGAGATCCCGGTGGTGGCCATCGTTGGCTATACCAACGCGGGCAAATCCACCTTGCTGAACCAGCTTACCGGCGCTGCGATCCCGGCCAATAACCGGCTGTTCGACACGCTGGACACCACCAGCCGCCTGCTGACGGTCAGCGATACAATGGATGTGGTGGTGTCCGATACCGTTGGCTTCATCCGCAAGCTGCCCCATCAGCTGGTGGAGGCGTTCAAGGCCACACTGGAGGAATTGGAGTACGCAGATCTGCTGCTCCATGTTATCGACGTGTCCAACCCGGAATGGCAGCATCAGGCGGAGGTCGTGGAGAAACTGATCGTGGAACTGGGAGCCAATGAGATCCCTCGCATCGACGTATTCAATAAGTGCGACCGTGTGGAGGCCGGTGACCTGCGGCCCCACGGCGCTGACATCTGCTCCATCTCCGCCCGGACCGGTGAGGGCGTGGACCGTCTGCTGGAAATGATCGACCGGCGGCTGGACAAGGGCACCCGCCGGGTGACCATCCACCTGCCGTATGACAAGGGCGGCCTGCTGGATATGCTGTACCGGGAGGCCAAGGTGGAATCCGTGGAATACAGCGAGACCATTGACATTGTGGCGGTGTGCCCGCCCAAGGTGCTGGGCCAGATCGGAGACTATACCCCGGACTGGACGCCGCCGAAAGAGGACTGGGAATGATCACGCTGAAAACGCGGCGGCTGCTCCTCGCCCCCTGGCGGGAGGAGGATGCCGAGGCATTGTACGCTCTGGCGTCGGACCCGGAGATCGGCCCCATGTGCGGCTGGGAACCCCACGGAAGCGTGGAGGAAAGCCGGGAGGTCATCCGGGATGTGTTCAGCGCGCCGGAGGTCTGCGCGATTCTCAGCAGAGAGAGCGGCGCACTGCTGGGAGCGGTGGGCCTTCAGCCGTCATCGGAGATTTTTCCGGAGCTTTCTGCCACAGAGCAGCGGGAGATGGGCTATTGGCTGGGACGGCCGTATTGGGGCCATGGCGTTATGACGGAGGCTGCAACAGAACTGCTGCGCTTCGGCTTTGAGACGCTGGGGCTGGAAGCCGTCTGGTGCTCGCATTATGACTGGAACAGCCGGTCTCGTCGGGTCATTGAGAAGTGCGGCTTCCGCTATCAGTTCACGAAAGAGACAACGAATGTCATCGGAATGACCAACAAAACGGTGTTTTACGCCTTGAAAAAGGAAGAATGGCTGGCTTTTTCCGGTGAAAAGGAGTTTGCATGACGGAGTACATCGTCCCCTATCAGGACGCCGAGAGCGAGTTTACGGAAAAGCGCTCCCGCTTCATCACCCACCTCTACAAGGTGGAGACGGAGGCGGAGGCCCGGGCCCGCATCGAGGAAATGAAAAAGAAATACTATGACGCCCGGCACAACTGCTGGTGCTACCTCCTGCAAGAGGGCGGCGTGGTCCGCTACTCCGATGACGGCGAGCCGCAGGGCACGGCGGGCCAGCCTATGCTGAACGTGTTCCAGCGGCAGGAGGTCTGGAATGTGTGCTGCGTTGTGACCCGGTACTTCGGCGGCGTACTGCTGGGAGCCGGGGGGCTGACCAGAGCCTACACCAAGGGAGCCACTGATGCGCTGACCGCCGCCGGGATCGCCCGGATGGGGCTTTGGACGCTATGGGACGTGCCCTGCACTTATCCGCTGCTGGAGCGGATGAAGCTGGAGGTGGCTGCGGCCGGCGGCGTGGTCCGGGACGCGGAATACGGCGCGGACATCACCCTCCGGACGGCATTTCCCGCCGGGACTGCGGAAACGTTCCAGCTCCGGCTGACGGAGCTTTCCGCCGGGAGTTTGGCCATGACGGCGGCAGGGGAGGAGTTCTTGCCGGGACCCCGGGAGGAAGCAAACTGACAACCGTTCCTTGACTTTTCGACGTTTCGGCTGAAAACGCCGGATTTTCCTTGCATTTTCTCCATAGCTTCTGTATAATGCCAATTTATGATAGATTTTTTCAGGAAGGACTGACAGCAATGGCTGACGAGATCAAGACCACGGCGGCGGAGGCCCCCGAAAGCCGCAATTTCATCCACACGTTTATTGAGGAGGATATTGCCCAGGGCGGACAGTTTGAAGGCATGACCGTCCATACCCGGTTTCCGCCGGAGCCCAACGGCTATCTGCATATCGGCCACTGCAAGGCCCTGACCATCGACTTCGGCACCGCTGAGAAGTTCGGTGGCCTGTGCAACCTGCGGATGGATGACACCAACCCCACCAAAGAGGACGAGGAGTTCGTGGAGGCCATCAAGGAGGACATCCACTGGCTGGGCTTCGACTGGGGCGACCGCTTCTTCTACGGCTCCGATTATTTTGAGGAGGATTACAAGCAGGCTGTGGGCCTCATCAAGAAGGGCCTGGCCTATGTGTGCCAGCTGTCTCCCGAGGAGTTCAAGGCCCACCGGGGCGACATCGGCATCCCAGCCACCTCTCCCTACCGGGACCGTCCCATTGAGGAGAGCCTGGACCTCTTTGCCCGGATGCGGGCAGGGGAGTTCCCCAACGGTTCCATGACCCTGCGGGCCAAGATCGACCTGGCCAGCGGCAACTTCAATATGCGGGACCCCGTTATCTACCGGATCAACCACATGCACCATCACCGTCAGGGGGACAAGTGGTGCATCTATCCCATGTATGACTTCGCCCATCCCATCCAGGACGCTTTGGAGGGCATTACCCACAGTCTGTGCTCCCTGGAATTTGAGGCCCACCGGCCCCTGTACAACTGGGTCATCGAGCACTGCGACCTGCCTGCCCATCCCCGGCAGATCGAGTTCGCCCGGCTGGGCATCGACCACACCGTCATGAGCAAGCGGAAGCTCCGCAAGCTGGTGGAAGAGGGCCGGGTCTCCGGCTGGGACGATCCCCGGATGCCCACCCTGTGCGGCCTGCGCCGCCGGGGCTACACCGCTAAGTCCATCCGCAATTTCTGCGACCGCATCGGCGTGGCCAAGTCCGCCAACGTGGTGGAGTACGGCTTCCTGGAGCACTGCCTGCGGGAGGACCTGAATGAAACGGCCCAGCGGGTCATGGCGGTGCTGCGGCCCATCAAGCTGACCATCACCAACTATCCCGCCGGAAAGACGGAGACCGTCACCGTGGAGAACAATCCTCTGGACCCCTCCGCTGGGACTCGGGAAGTGCCTTTCTCCGGCAGTCTCTGGATCGAGGCCGACGACTTCATGGCGGAGCCTGTGCCCAAGTATAAACGCCTGTTCCCCGGCGGGCCGGAGTGCCGCCTGAAGGGCGCCTATCTCATCAAATGCGTCGGCTACGAGACGGACGAAAACGGCAATGTGACCGAGATCGCTGCCGAGTATGACCCCGACAGCCGGGGCGGCGACCCCGCCGACGGCCGGAAGGTGAAGGGCGCGACCATTCATTGGGTGGACGCCGCCACCGCTGTGGACGCTGAGGTGCGGCTCTATGACAACCTGTTCACCGATGCCAACCCAGACGCCGCCGACAAGGACTTCATCGAGTGCCTGAATCCCGGCTCTCTGGAGGTCCTGACGGACTGCAAAGTGGAAGCTGGTCTGGCCGCCGCCGCGGACCGCTATGCCGAAAGCCACGAGGTCGGTAAAACGGCTCCCGGCTACCAGTTCATGCGTCTGGGCTACTTCTGCCTGGACAACAAGGATACCAAGGCGGGCCATCCGGTGTTCAACCGCAGCGTCAGCCTGAAGGATAGCTTCAAAAAGTAAGCCAAATAAAAAGGTCTGTCCCAATTTCGGGACAGACCTTTTTTGCTCAGTCGATCTTCAGGGGCTTTTTCAGGTTGTAGAAGGTAAAGGTACCGGTGCCATCCAGATTTCCGTCCTGATCCGTGATCCGGATGTCGAATACGCAGACGGTGCCGCCGTGCTTAGTCTCCCGGGCCTCGGCGGTCAGAACATCGCCTGCCTTGGCTGCACGCATGAAATTGTACTGGGCGTTCAGCGTCACCGCCTGTTCACCGTAAGCCGCCATGGCGGAGCCGGCGGCGTTGTCCGCCATGGAGAAGAACAGGCCGCCATGGGCTACGTCCACGGGGTTCAGATCGTCCTCCGTTACGGTCTTGACCACCTTGGCATAGCCGGGGGACAGCTCCGTTACCGTGATGCCGACCCGCTGGCAGAAGCGGTTGCGGGCGTTGCGGTATTCCAGAATTTTTTGCATATCCATTTGCAGGAACTCCTCAACATGATTTTGCCCTATTTTACACGCTTTGACAGAAAAGGTCAAACGAAAACAGAAGAAAATGCTCAAAAACCGTTCCGTTTCGCTTGCAACCGCGCGGTGGAATACAGAATTGACCGCCGGAGCAGCGCTCCGGCGGTTTTTCTCCTATAAGTGCTTGCGGATGGTGTTGATGGCCCCTTTTTCCAACCGGCTCACCTGCGCCTGAGAGATGCCCACCTCGGCGGAGACCTCCATCTGGGTCTTGCCCTCGTAGAACCGCAGGGACAGGATGCGCCGCTCCCGTGGGTCCAGCAGCTTCATGGCATCCTTCAAGGCGATGCGCTCCGTCCAGCTCTCGTCGGTATTTTTTGTGTCGCTGACCTGATCCATGACGCAGATGGCATCCCCGCCACTGTCATAGATCGGCTCGTACAGAGAGACCGGGTCCACGATGGCGTCCATGGCAAAGACAACCTCCTCCCGGGGAATATCCAGCACCTTGGCGATCTCCTCCACCGTCGGCTCTTTCTGGTTTTCCGCCATGAGGCGCTCCCGGGCCTGCAAGACCCGGTAGGCGGTGTCCCGCATGGAGCGGGAAACCCGGATGGCGCTGTTGTCCCGGAGGTAGCGGCGAATCTCGCCTACGATCATGGGCACACCGTAGGTAGAAAACTTTACTGGCTGGGAAATATCGAAATTGTCAATGGCCTTGATGAGCCCTACACAGCCAACCTGAAACAGATCGTCCACGCTTTCACCTCGCCCCGCGAACCGCTGGATCACCGACAGCACCAGCCGCAGATTCCCCTCGATCAGCTCTTCACGGGCCTGCCGGTCCCCAGCCTTGCTGCGGCGGAGCAGCTCCATGGTCTCACCGCTTTTCAGGACCTTCAGCTTTGCCGTGTTGACCCCCGCGATCTCCACTTTCCCCTGCATATATCCGCCTCCTGCCGTTAAGCTCGACGGAGTCAGTATGCCCCTGCCGCGTTTTTCCTATACGGGAGGTTTTTGCCGATTCCGGCGGCATAGGACAGTCCCGGATCGGCATACCATTTTCTGAAAGGGGGCGGCGTAGATGCGGATACGGGAACTGCGGCGGAAAGAGGTCATCAACATTACGGACGGCGGGCGGCTGGGCTTCGTGGGGGACGTGGACCTCCGGATGCCGGACGGCCAGACGGCAGCCCTGATCGTCTACGGTCCCGCCCGGTTTTTCGGGTTGTTTGGCAGGGGAGAGGAATACTACGTCCCGTGGGACAGCATCCAGCGGATCGGGGATGACATCATCCTCATCGACAAGCCCGCCCAGCACCGGGACCCGGCGCTGGAACGCCGCCGGCGGAAAAAATTCTGATAAAAAACAGCTCAACGTGGAATTTTCGGAGAAACGCCGAAAATTTCACGTATTTTTTGGAAATAATTCTTGCAATCCGTTTCACGTTGTGCTATGATAATTCAGCATTCCGCATGGCTGCGGACTCTTTGTTTGTGCCCATTTGTAAAAAACGGGTTAGCAGAGGGGAGGAAACAGCCAGAGGTACAAACTAAATTTTTGGAGGAAATCAAACTATGGCAAGTGTCGTATCCATGAAGTCCCTGCTGGAGGCAGGCGTCCATTTCGGTCACCAGACCCGTCGCTGGAACCCCAAGATGGCTCCCTATATCTACACCGAGCGCAACGGTATCTATATCGTTGACCTGCAGAAGACCGTGAAGAAGCTGGAGGAGGCTTACGCTTTCGTCCGTCAGCTGTCTGAGAACGGCCAGTCTCTGCTGTTCGTCGGCACCAAGAAGCAGGCTCAGGAGGCCATCAAGGAAGAGGCCACCCGCTGCGGTCAGTACTATGTCAACGCTCGTTGGCTGGGCGGCATGATGACCAACTTCAAGACCATGCGTACCCGCGTGGACCGTCTGAACCAGCTGAAGGCCATGCAGACTGACGGCACCTTCGATATGCTGCCCAAGAAGGAAGTCATGAAGCATCTGGGCGAGATCGAGAAGCTGGAGAAGTATCTCGGCGGCGTGAAGGACATGAAGAAGCTGCCCGGCGCTCTGTTCATCGTGGATACCCGCAAGGAGCGCAACGCCATTGCTGAGGCTCACAAGCTGGGCATCCCCGTGGTGGCTATCGCCGATACCAACTGCGATCCCGACGAGATCGACTATGTGATCCCCGGCAACGATGACGCCATCCGCGCTATCAAGCTGATCGCTTCCGTCATGGCCAACGCCATGCTGGAGGGCAAGCAGGGCGAGCAGATGGACGAGGCCGCTGAGGCCCCCGCTGCCGAATAAACTAAGACTCTGCGGGAGCGCAAGCTCCGATACTATATAAATTGGAGGAAAAAGATTATGGCTTTTACCGCTGCTGATGTTAAGAACCTGCGCGAAATGACCGGCGTAGGCATGATGGACTGCAAGAAGGCTTTGACCGCTTCCGACGGCGACATGGACAAGGCCGTTGAGTTCCTGCGTGAAAAGGGCCTGGCCGCCTCCGCCAAGAAGGCTGGCCGTGTTGCCGCCGAGGGCATGGCTTACGCCGCTGTCATCGACGGCGTGGGCGTGGTCGTTGAGGTCAACGCCGAGACCGACTTCGTGGGCAAGAATGAGAAGTTCGTGGACTTTGTCAAGGGTGTTGCCGCTACCGTGGCCGCCAACAAGCCCGCCGACCTGGAGGCCCTGATGGCCTGCAAGTACAACGGCACCGACCTGACTGTTGAGCAGCAGCAGCAGGAGATGGTCCTCGTCATCGGCGAGAACATCAAGGTGCGCCGCTTCGCCATCTTCACTGAGGGCGTGTCCGTTCCCTATATCCATGCCGGCGGCAAGATCGGTGTGCTGGTGAACCTGAAGGTGGAGGGCGATATTGACGCCACCGCCGTGGGCAAGGACGTTGCCATGCAGATCGCCGCTTTGAATCCCCGTTTCTGGGACAAGTCTCAGGTTTCTCAGGACGTGCTGGATGAGGAAAAGAAGATCATGATGGTCCAGATGGAGAATGATCCCAAGATGGCCAGCAAGCCCGAGCAGGTACGCGAGAAGATCGTCATGGGCAAGATGAACAAGTTCTACTCCGAGAACTGCCTGCTGCAGCAGGAGTTTGTCCGCGGCGATGTGTTCACCGGCACTGTCGAGCAGTATATCGCTGACGCTGCCAAGAAGCTGGGCGGCAAGATCACCTTCGTGGACGCCATCCGCTTTGAGAAGGGCGAAGGCATCGAGAAGAAGCAGGAGAACTTCGCTGAGGAGATCGCCAAGATGGTCAAGGGCTAAGCCCAACACCGAATATCGTCTGAAAAAGGACAGCCGCATTGCGGCTGTCCTTTTTGCTTCAATCACGATGATGGCAGAAATCAAGATCCGTCAGAGAAACCGCCTCCGTGTTTGGCAGAGCCAAACATGGGGACGGTTTCGTAGTTTTGCCCGTGTTGGATCGGTCTTTTGAGCGGGGAGCGGCAAGCATGGTCAGTTTTCCAGCTCTGCCGGCGTTTTGGGATAGTCGGCGTAATAGCCATCATTGGGATTTGCCAGGTAGTACCGCAGCAGCTTGACCCAACCGGTTTCTTCTGCCGTCAGGGTGTTGGCACTGATGGCGGCGTCCAGAGCGGAGACTGCTGTCTCGCAGTCGGCGGGGTAGTAGTCTGCACCGTAGGCGGTGCCTCCCATAATCAGAGTCTGCACCGCCTCATCATCGGCAGTGCTGCGGGCCAGCGCCTTGGCATAAGCCACCGGATCAGAAAAGAGAGCCCGGGAGAGGAGATAGCAGTAATCCTCCGCGTAAGCGCCGTCGATGCCGCGCGCAGCATAACCGCGCTGGATGAAATAAATATCACCACTGGAGTAGTGTTCCTGTTGGGAGAGCCAATCCAGCAAGGCAAATATGGTACCACTGCTGTCGATACCGCCCAGTTTCCCGAATTCCTGCCAATCCATATCCGGCAGGTTGGTGAAAACATCCCGGCGGTAGGCATACCGTTCCTCGGCGGAGAGGTTTTCATTGGTTACAAGCTGGTTGCATGCAATATAGACCTGCCGGGTAGCGTCTATCGGCTCCTGCGGAAGGTCCTGCCGGTGGGAGAAGTCCGGGTCGCCGTTTTCATCCACAGGGAAGGTGGAGGTATTGTTGGCGGCGGCGTAGAAGTCTCCCGTATCCTACATCAGCTCCATGGAGATGCCTGCCACCAGACCGTCCTTTATGAAGAAATAGATCGTCTGATAGCCGCGGCCTTCCTCAAAGGCGCTCCAGATATACAGATAGTCATGGGGAACCAGCGAATACCCATCCGCCTCCTTGAGACCGTACAGCAGTGTTCCATCCGCCTGATCCTCCTTGCCAGAGTGATAGGCGTCCACCACAAAGGACTTTTCGTTACCGACGCTGATACCACGGGGCGTCCAGAAGCCGGGGGCCATGGTGGAAATGCGGCAGATGGTATCCCCGGCGGCCTGCCCCTGCTCCGGGTCGGCCTGAAAGCGAATGTAATCCACATACAGTCCGCCGCAGACCGCGTGGTGGACGGCGGCTAAATGGAGGTCCGTGCCCTCCGTGACGATCTTCTCCGGGGCCGTCAGATGGAGGGAGGTGTGGAAGGGGAAGGGCACATCCTGATTTCCCAAAGTCAGGAACTCATACCATTCCCGGCCGTCCGTCCGGGGAACCTGCCATTGCAGGTAAAAGTCCGACGCGGGCTCAGCATAATCGCTTACCTGCCCCGCAGGCGGCTGGTTGATCCGGTAGAGAAGGAACCCGGCAATCAGAACCGGCAGCAGAACGCATACGCTCAGGAGGAACCACCACTTTTTGCTGGTGTTTTTCGGCGGCGCCGGTTCCTCCGGCGTTTCCGTCAGCTCCGCTACAGAGACGCCCAGTTCCCGGGCCAACCCAATCAGGTTGTTCAAATCCGGGGCAGAGAGGTCGGTCTCCCATTTGCTGACGGCCTGACGGCTGACGCCCAGGCGGGCACCCAGCTCCTCCTGAGAAATATTCAGCTTTTTTCGATACAGGCTGATGCGCTGTCCAAGTGTCATATCGCGTTCTCCTTCCATAGGGGGTATCGGTGGAATTTCGACTTCAGTATACCATACGGGGCCGCTATTGGCTACCACCCGGCTGTCAACTATCGGTTGCGGGCGGAAAAAAGACCGGAATTCCAACAAAAACCGGTCATGGAATTTTCCTGTGAAAATCTTCGGATACCCCCTTTCCAAACGACGGAAAATAAGGTAAAATAGACACTGATAACATATGCCACAGGAGGTCATTATGGAAAAACCGGTATATCATCGTGTCCTATTGAAGATCAGCGGCGAGGCCCTTGCGGGAGACAAGCATTCCGGTCTGGATTTTGAGGTCATTGGTCAGGTGTGCGACGTCATCAAGAAGTGTCTGGACATGGGCGTTCAGGTGGGTCTGGTCGTCGGCGGCGGCAACTTCTGGCGGGGGGCCAAGAACAGCGGCGGCGGCAAAATGGAGCGGACCCGCGCCGACCACATCGGTATGCTGGCTACGGTTATGAACTGTCTGGCAGTGGCGGATGTCTGTGAGCAGAAGGGAATCCCCGTCCGGGTGCAGACCGCCCTTGAGATGCGGGCCATCGCGGAGCCGTACATCCGTTCCCGGGCGATCCGGCATCTGGAAAAGGGCCGTGTGGTCATCTTCGGCGCCGGTACCGGCAACCCCTATTTCTCCACGGATACGGCGGCAGTTCTGCGGGCGGCTGAGATCGACGCGGACGTGATCCTGTTGGCCAAGAACGTGGACGGCGTGTACAGCGCCGACCCAGTGAAGGACCCCACCGCCGTCAAGTATGACAGCATTTCCTATGATGAAGTGCTGGCCCAGCATCTGATGGTGATGGACACCACCGCAACCTCTCTTTCTATGGATAACCACATTCCCGTGCTGCTCTTTGCCCTGAAGGATCCGGAGAATATCATCCGGGCCCTCTGCGGCGAAAATGTGGGCACGATCGTAAAAGAATAAAGGCGCGAAAGGAAGGAACCAAGCTATGTTGAAAGACGATTACAAGATCTACGAGGAAAAAATGAATAAGAGCATCGACTCTGCCGCCGCGGACTTTGCTTCCGTCCGGGCAGGCCGTGCCAATGCCGCCGTGCTGGACCGCATTATGGTGGATTACTACGGCACCCCCACCCCTATTCAGCAGATCGCGGCGATCTCCACCCCGGACCCCCGGATTTTGCAGATCTCTCCGTGGGACGGTTCTGCGCTGAAATCCATCGAAAAGGCCATTCTGAACTCCGATCTGGGCATCAATCCCCAGAATGACGGCCGGAATATCCGTCTGAACTTCCCTCAGCTGACGGAGGAGCGCCGTAAGGAGCTGGTCAAGCAGATCCGCAAGTACGCGGAAAACGGCAAGGTGGCCATCCGCAACATCCGCCGGGACGCCATGGAGTCCTTCAAGAAGAAGGAAAAGGCTTCCGAGATCACCGAGGATGATCTGAAGCAGGCGGAAAAGGATCTTCAGAAGCTGACGGATGACAGCAGCAAGAAGATCGACGAGCTGCTGGCCCGCAAGGAAAAGGAACTGATGGAGATTTGATGAGCGAGACACGAAACACGCTGCATACGGCGGGGTGGGCTGCCAGCCCACCTCGCCATATTGCGATTATTATGGACGGCAATGGCCGCTGGGCCACCCAACGGGGGCTGCCGCGCACCGCGGGACATAAGGCGGGGGCGGAGACCTTCCGCCGGATCGCCACCTACTGCAAGAACATCGGCGTCAAGTACCTGACGGTCTACGCCTTTTCCACGGAAAACTGGAAGCGCTCGGAGACAGAGGTCTCCGCCATTATGGCGCTTTTGAAGAAGTATCTGCTGGAAGCCGTGGACACTATGGAGCGGGACCATATCCGACTCCACTTCTTTGGAGACATGACGCCCATCGCACCGGAGCTGCGGGCGTTGGCCCACGAGACGGACGAGATCACGGAGCATTTGTCCAAGGACGATTTTCAGGCCAATGTCTGTCTGAACTACGGCGGCCGGGATGAGATCCTCCGGGCTGTCCGCCGGTTTGCGGCGGAGTGTGCGGAAGGAAAGCGGAAGCCGGAGGACCTGGACGAAACGCTGTTTTCCACCTATCTGGACTCTGCCGGCATCCCGGACCCGGAGCTGATCATCCGCCCCAGCGGGGAGCAGCGGCTGAGCAACTTCCTCCTGTGGCAGTGTGCGTATTCCGAGTTTTATTACACGGATACCCTCTGGCCGGACTTCGATGAGGAGGAGCTGGACAAGGCGATCGCCGCCTACCAGAGCCGGGATCGCCGGTTCGGCGGTGTGAAGAAATAAGCCCTTACAGGTGTTGAAAGGACTGAAATTCTATGTTGCAAAGATGGTTGGTGGTCATCATTGGCCTGCCGCTGCTGCTGGCGGCGCTGCTGCTGTGTCCGGACTGGGTGACAGTGATCGTGGTATGCGGCATTGCCGCTGCCGCGGCCTATGAGCTGCTGCACACGGCGGGAAAGAAAGTGCCCAAGTGTGTCTATGCGTTTACCATTCTGGCTGCCGTGGCGCAGGAATGGGTCATCTATGACGCGCATATCTGGCAGTTTTACGAGGGCTATCAGTCCGTGGGTATGATCCGCATTTTGTGCGTGCCGCTGGCGCTGGTGACGGCCCTGTTTTTCGTTGCCGTCAAGGGCTACGGAACGCCGAACGCCATGCCCTTTGCCGATGTTGCCACAGCGATGATGGGCGGCACAGTGTTTCCCATGATGTACAGCGCCATTTTCCTGCTGCGAATGGACGGATTGTACGGCAAGATGTATGTACTGCTGCCATTCTGCGTGGCCTTTCTGGGAGACAGCTTTGCCATGTACGGCGGGATGCTGTTCGGAAAGCGGAAAATGGCGCCGGCGGTCAGCCCTCACAAGACGTGGGCGGGTTCTGTCGCCGGATTGATCGGCAGCGCCTTGGGGCTGGTGCTCTGGGGTGTGGTGGCCCGGATGTGGCTGGGTTACGAGCCGAACTACCTGAATCTGGTCCTGGCCGGTCTGGTGACCAACGCCATCGGGCAATTGGGCGATCTCGCCATGTCCCTCATCAAGCGGGAGGCGGGCGTGAAGGATTACAGTCACATTTTTCTGACCCACGGCGGAATGTTGGACCGATTCGATTCTACCCTGTTTATCACTCCGTGGATCTATTTGTTTGTGTGCGCGGGTATGCTTTAAGAGACATAGAGGACATACTATGATGAATACGATCTCAATATTGGGCTCCACCGGCTCCATCGGCCGTCAGACTCTGGATGTGGCGGAGCAGCTGGGCCTGCGGGTGGCGGCACTGACCGCCAATTCCAATGTGGAGCAAATGGAGGCACAGTGCCGGAAGTTCCGTCCCCGCTTGGCGGTGATGACGGAGGAAGCAGCCGCAAAGGAACTGGCAGTTCGCTTGCAGGACACGACTGTAAAGGTGTTGGCCGGTACAGATGCTCTGGTGGACGCCGCCGTGATCCCGGAGGCGGAAACGGTGGTCACCGCCGTGGTTGGCATGGTGGGATTGAAGGCCACGCTGGCCGCCATCCGGGAGAAAAAGCGTATCGCCTTAGCCAATAAGGAGACTCTGGTCTGCGCCGGTGAACTGGTGATGGACGAGGCGGACCGCTGCGGTGCGGAGATCGTGCCGGTGGACAGTGAGCATTCCGCCATCTTCCAGTGCTTACAGGGCTGCGCCGACCGTCGGGAGATCCGGCGGCTGATCCTGACCTGCTCCGGCGGTCCCTTCCGGGGGATGGGCCGGGACGAGGTGGGGCGCATGACTAAGGCCGACGCCCTGCGTCACCCCAACTGGACCATGGGCCCCAAGATCACCGTGGACTGCTCCACACTGATGAACAAAGGGCTGGAGGTCATCGAGGCCATGCGGCTGTACCGTCTGCCGCTGGCGCAGGTGTCCGTCATGGTGCATCCGCAGAGCATCGTTCACTCCATGGTGGAATTTAAGGACGGAGCCGTTCTCGCCCAGTTGGGTACGCCGGATATGCGACTGCCCATCCGCTACGCCATGACCTACCCGGAGCGGGGGGAGAACCCGGCACCGCCGTTGGACCTTTTGAACAGCCCGCCCCTGACCTTTCTGGAGCCGGACCGGGAGACTTTCCCCTGCCTCCGTCTGGCGGAGGAGGCGGCCGAGGCAGGCGGCACGGCCTGCGCCATTCTGAACGGCGCCAACGAGGAAGCCGTCCGTCTGTTTTTGGCGGAAAAAATTGGTTTTTATGACATTTCCGACCTGGTTGCGGCGGCGCGGGCGACCGTCCCGGTGACGCAAACACCCTCGTTGGAGGAAATTTTATCAGCGGACCACGCCGCCCGAAAGGCCGTGAAGTCTGCATTTGTAAGGAGACATTCATGAGCTTTGTCTACATCCTGGCGGCGATCTTGATTTTCGGCGTGCTCATCGCCGTGCATGAGCTGGGCCACTTTCTGGCGGCGAAGCTCTGCGGCGTACAGGTCAACGAGTTTTCCATCGGCATGGGCCCTGCCGTCTGGCACCGGAAGAAGGGGGAGACAGCCTATTCCTTCCGGGTCCTGCCCATCGGCGGCTACTGCGCCATGGAGGGGGAGGACGGAGACACGGGCAACGCCCGGGCCTTCACCCGTCAGGGCTTCTGGAAAAAATTCGTGATCTTAGCCGCCGGTGCTTTCATGAATTTCCTGACGGGACTGCTGATTGTGGCGATCCTGTTCAGCAGCGCCGGGACCTTCTTTGTGGACGGGATCACAGGCCTTGCCCCGGAGGTGTCCCAGACCGGGGAAAACGGTTTACAGGCCGGAGACCAGATCTATAAGATCAACGGCTGGCGCACCTATTTCAGCGGCGACGCCCAGATGTTTCTGAGCTATTCCGGCGACACGGCGGATATTGAGGTCGTCCGGAACGGGCGGCATATTCTGGTGGAAAACGTCTCCCGACAGACCTGCACCGACCAGCAGGGGGAGCCTTATCAGGGCTTCGGCCTGTATGTGGGACGGCTGTCTGTCCCGGCCACCGTATCCAACCGCATCCGCTACACCTGGTATCAGACCATGGACTTCGTGCAACTTGTGTGGTTCAGTCTGGGCCAGCTTGTTACCGGCGGGGCCGGACTCAATGACCTCAGCGGGCCGGTTGGCATTGTGACCACCATCAAGGACGTGGGCACCGAGGCCCAGGAGACCGCGGAGAAAAACGACCAGAACGGCCTGCTGGCCGCAGTGGAGAGCATTGCCTACTTTGCGGCGCTGATCGCCGTGAACCTGGCGGTGATGAATCTGCTGCCCCTGCCGGCTCTGGACGGCGGACGGATCTTTTTCCTGCTGGTGGACGCGGTTTCCATGGCACTGTTCAAGCGGAAGGTACCGGAGAAATATCAGGCGGCCATCAACACGGCAGGCTTTGTCCTGCTGATGGGCTTTATGCTGCTGGTAACATTCCAGGATGTATTCAAATTGGTAAAGTAGGCGATCAATATGACAAAGAAATTGATGGTTGGCAAGGTGGCTGTGGGCGGCGGTGCCCCGGTGTCCATCCAGTCCATGTGCAATACGAAAACCGACGATGTGGCCGCTACTGTGGCCCAGATTCACGCATTAGAGGATGCCGGATGCGAGATCATCCGGGTGGCGGTGCCGGACGAGGACGCTGCCAAGGCGGTGGACAAGATCAAGGAGCAGATCGATATTCCCCTGATTGCGGACATCCACTTCAACTACAAGCTGGCGCTGATGTGCGCCGAGCGGGGGATCGACGCCCTGCGGATCAACCCCGGCAACATCGGCGGGGAGGAGAAGGTCAAGGCCGTGGCGGACATTTGCCGCCAAAAGAACATCCCCATCCGCATCGGCGTCAACGGCGGCTCTTTGGAAAAGGAGCTGCGGGCCAAGTACGGCGGTGTGACCGCCGAGGCGCTGGTGGAGAGCGCCATGGGCCATGTCCGGCTGCTGAACCGGTTCGATTTTGACGATATCTGCATTTCCGTGAAATGCTCCGACGTGCCGCTGACCATGCGGGCCTACACGCTGCTGAGCCAGCAGACGGACTACCCGCTGCATCTGGGCGTCACCGAGGCCGGAACGCCCTCTATGGGTATGGTGAAGTCTGCCATGGGCATTGGCGGTCTGCTGTGCATGGGCATCGGCGATACCATTCGGGTGACCCTGACGGCGGACCCGGTGGAGGAGATCCACGCCGCCAAAAAGATCCTGCGGGCGGCAGGTCTGCGGAAGGAGGGTGTGAATCTCATCGCCTGTCCCACCTGCGGCCGCACCCGGATCGACCTGATCCCTATGGCGGAGGAAGTGGAGCGCCGCCTGATGAACTGTACGAAAAACATCACCGTGGCGGTGATGGGCTGCGCCGTCAACGGGCCCGGAGAGGCCGCCGCCGCGGATGTTGGCATCGCCGGCGGCAAGGGCGAGGGCCTGATTTTCCGCAAAGGAGAGATCCTTTACAAGGTGCCTCAGGAGCGGCTTGTGGACGCATTGATGGAGGAAATCGAAAAGCTGTAAGCAGCTTTTACATAAGATAGGGGAAAGAAGGACGCATGTCGAGAGAGATACCGTTTTTTGAATTATTCGCACAGCTGCAGCTCTCCCCGGAGCTGCGGCTAAAGCTGTTGGGGACGGTGATCGCCAGCGCCTGCATCCATCAGGACACCCTCTCTATGGAGCTGGCGATGATCGTGAAGCACCCTCTGGAGCCATCGGATCTGGACGAGCTGAACAGCGCCATCCGTAACGGCTACGGACTGAACGAGGTGCGATTCCGGGTCACGCTGAAGGAGGAACAGCTGCCCTCTCAGTGGAAGGCAGCGGCCGCGCCGTCCGCCCCGTCCGGGGGAGGTCCATCAGGGCCGGTCCTGATGGGCAACCCCATCAAGGTCAAGCCCGTGGAAATGAAGACGCTGGATCTGAAAATGGGCAATGCCACGGTAAGCGGCAAGGTGTTTTCCGTGGAATGTGTGGAGACCCGGCGGCCCGGTATGTGGCGGCTCCATGTGGAGATGACGGACTACACCAGCTCCGTGGCCGTCCATAAAAACCTGACGGAAAAGGAAGCCAAGGGCCTGGATGGGAAGATCAATCCCGGTATGTGGCTGTGCGTTCAGGGCAAGATGGAGCCTACCTGGGACGGCAAGGACATTCAGCTCAATCCCTACCACATCAACGTTATCCAGCACGAGGAGCGGCAGGACACCGCCCAGGTGAAGCGGGTGGAGCTGCATCTCCACACGAAAATGAGCAATATGGACGCCTTGACGGACACGAAGGAGGTCATCAAGGAGGCTATCCGCTGGGGCCATCCCGCCATTGCCATCACGGATCACGGCGTGGCCCAGTCCTTCCCGGACGCCTGGCATGCCGCCGGGGACAAGATCAAGATCCTCTACGGCGTGGAGGGATACTTCATCAACAACGTGGATGACCGCATCGCCGTCCATGGCCGGGGAGACTGCGGACTGGATGACGAGTTCGTCTGCTTCGATATTGAGACCACCGGCTTGAAGGTGGACCGGGAGGCCATCACGGAGATCGGCGCGGTGGTGCTGAAAAACGGCGAGATCTGCGAACGGTTCCAGACCTTCGTGAACCCCAACCGCCGCCTGACGCCGGAGATCATCGGCCTTACCGGCATCACCGACGAGATGCTGAAGGATGCCCCACAGCTGAAGGACGCCCTGACGGAATTCCTGAAATTCGTGAACGGACGGCCCCTGGCCGCCCACAACGCGGAATTCGACATCGGCTTCATCCGGGCAGGATGCAAAAAGGTGGGGCTGGACTTTGACCCCACCTACGTGGACTCCCTGATCCTGGCCCAGAATCTGCTGCCGGGCCTGGGCAAATACAAGCTGGACATTGTGGCGGAGCATCTGGACCTGCCCGCCTTCAACCACCACCGGGCCAGCGACGATGCCGCCACGGTGGGCTATATGCTGATCCCGTTCTGGAAAATGCTCCATGAACGGGGGATCCACACCCTCCAGGCCGTCAATAAGGAGATGGAAAAGCTGCGGCCTCTGGGCAGCAAGTCCAACCGTTTTCCCAAACACATCATTATTCTGGCCCGGAACAAGGTGGGCCTAAAAAATCTCTATCAGCTGATCTCCGCTTCCAACCTGAAATATTTCAAGCGGGTGCCCACCATCCCCAAAAGCGAGTTGATGGCCCATCGGGAGGGCCTGATCATCGGCTCCGCCTGCGAGGCCGGTGAACTGTTCAAGGCGGTGGTGGATCACAAGGACTGGGACGAGCTGAAGCGCATCGCGTCCTTTTATGACTATCTGGAAATTCAGCCCCTGTGCAACAACGCCTTCATGCTCCGCAACGGCGAGGCACGAAGCGAGGAGGACCTGCGGGAATTCAACCGCATCATCGTCCGCCTCGGCGAGGAGCTGGGAAAACCCGTCTGCGCCACCGGCGATGTCCATTTCCGGGAGCCGGAGGACGAGGTGTACCGGCACATTCTGCTGGCGTCCAAAAAGTTCCCGGACGCCAACGAGCCCCTGCCCATCTACTTCAAGACCACCCAGGAGATGTTGGAGGAATTCCGGTATCTGGGGGAGGAGAAGGCCTACGAGGTAGTGGTCACCAATACCCGCCTGGTGGCGGACCAGATCGAAACCTTCGAGCTGCTGCCGGCAGAGCTGTTCCCGCCCCGGCTGGAAAATTCCGAGGAGGATCTGAACCGCCTGGTGTGGGAAAAGGTCCACCGGCTCTACGGCGAGGACCCGCCCCAGCTGATTGTGGACCGCCTGAACGTAGAGCTGGGCGGTATCTTAGGCAAGTATGACGTGGTGTACATGTCCGCTCAGAAGCTGGTGCAGCGCAGCAACGAGTGCGGCTACCTGGTGGGCTCCCGTGGCTCCGTGGGCTCGTCCCTGGTGGCTTACATGTCCGGCATCACAGAGGTCAACTCCCTGCCGCCCCACTACCGCTGTCCTAAGTGCAAAAACAGCGAATTCATTCTGGACGGCAGCTACGGCTGCGGCGCGGATATGCCGGATAAGGTTTGTCCCGTCTGCGGCACCAAATACGTGAAGGACGGATTTGACATTCCCTTTGAGACCTTCCTGGGCTTCGGCGGCGGCAAGGTGCCGGATATCGACCTGAACTTCTCCGGCGAATATCAGGCCCGGGCTCACCGTCACGCCATCGAAATGTTCGGAGAGACACAGGTGTTCCGGGCGGGTACCATCGGTACGCTGGCGGAAAAGACTGCCTACGGCTTCGTGAAGAAGTATCTGGAGGAAAACGGCATCGTGGCCTGCCGGGCGGAGGAAAACCGCCTGACCCAGGGCTGCGTGGGCGTCCGCCGCACCACCGGCCAGCACCCCGGCGGCCTGGTGGTGGTCCCGGACGATAAGGATATGGAGGACTTCTGCCCGGTGCAGCACCCGGCGGACGCCGATGATTCCGATACCATCACCACCCATTTTGAATATCACTCCATGGAGGCCAACATCCTGAAGCTGGATATGCTGGGACACGATGACCCCACCATGGTGCGTATGATGCAGGATCTCACCGGTGTGGACCCCCATGAGATCCCGCTGGACGATCCGGAGACCATGTCCATTTTCATTTCCAGCAAGGTGCTGGGTTATGAGAATGACCCTATTCTGGGGCCAACCGGCGCCGTGGCCATCCCGGAGTTCAACACCCGGTTCACCCGCCAGATGCTGATCGACACCCAGCCCAAGGACTTCAACACGCTGGTGCGGCTCTCCGGCTTCTCCCACGGTACGGACGTGTGGATGGGCAATGCCCGGGAGCTGATCCTCAGCGGCACCGCCAGCGTTCTGGAAACGGTGGGCTGCCGTGACGATATTATGCTGTACCTGATCTCCAAGGGCCTTGACCCCAAAATGAGCTTCAAGATCATGGAGAAGGTGCGAAAGGGCAAGGTGAAGAAGGGCGGCTTCGACGAGGGCTGGGAGGAGGCCATGATGGAGCACGATGTACCGGACTGGTACATTGAGTCTCTGGCCAAGATCGGCTACCTGTTCCCCAAGGCCCACGCCGTGGCCTACGTCATGATGGCCTTCCGCATCGCCTGGTTCAAGGTCCATGAGCCCCTGGCGTTCTACGCCACCTTCTTCTCCGTCCGAGCAAAGGCCTTTGACGCGGAATACTGCTGCGCGGGCATGGACGCTGTGAAGCGGAAGATCAAGGAAATTGAAAACAACAAGGACGCCACCGCCGTGGAGCAGAACCTGCTGACCACGCTGGAGGTGTGCTATGAATTTTATCTTCGGGGCTTCCACTTTGACACCATCAACATCTACAAGTCGGACGCCACCAAGTTTATCGTCACGGAAAAGGGCCTTCTGCCGCCCTTTGTGACGGTCCACGGCTTAGGCGAGGCGGCGGCTCTGGACACGGTGGAAAAGCGAAAGGGGAAGGAGTTCATCTCCATCGAGGAGTTTGCCATGTGCTGCAATAAGCTGTCCAAGACCCATATCGAGCAGCTGAAGGCGCTGGGCGCTTTCGCGGGCATGGCGGACACCAGCCAGATCACCCTGTTTTAAGAGGCGATCACCAGGAAATAAGCACGCCTGATCCGGCTGATAGCCGCGTCGGGCGTGCTTTTCAAAAAAGAGTTGGAGTGTACTGGCAGCGGTTGAATTTTCTTGAGATTCAGTATGCGTAAGGCTAAAGCACTTTGCAGAAACGCACCTCGTATTCACTGAATACGAGGTGCGTTCTTATTAAGAAAATCCGTTTTTACTTTTCCAGCTTGCTGTTGCACTTGCTGAGGAAGCGGTCATTGGTGATGATCGCCCGGGTGTGGGTGCCTGCGCCGATGGGGCCCTTCTCGTCCCACGCCTTTACGGCAAAGTCGATCATCTTGCCGTTTTCGGAAACGGCGGTGATCTCAGCCTCCGCCCAGACCTTCATACCCACGGGGGTAGGGGCGTCATGGGAGACATTCAGATGGGTGCCTACGCTGCCCTTGCCCTCCTCCAGATACTGCTGGAGGACGCCGGCCGCGGCATTTTCCATCATAGCCGTCATAAAGGGGGTGCCGAACACCGGCAGCAAGCCGGAACCGGCCACCTGTGCGGTGAGCTCCGGGGTGACCGTTTTTTCAACAGTCAATTTTGCGCCAATTTCAATCATACTCAGTTCCTTTCTGTCCCGCGTTGGCAGGACTGCGGTTTCTGTTAAATACCCAGCTCCGTCCAGAGATCGTTGTACAGCGTCAGCGTGTCGGCGGGGAGGTTGGTATACAGTTCGCAGCGGGCCAGCACGTCATCGGGAGCGGCCATGATCTCATAGCGCTCCTCGTCCAGAGGCTCGCCGTAGGTCTCCTCGTAGTAAGCGGGATAGCCCTCCAGGGCTTCCGTGTTGGGGGAGGCGTAGCCGATATAGTCCATGTTGGCAAGGCTGGACTCCGTGGAGGCGATGAAGTTGATCCACGCCTCGGCTTCTTCCTTGTGCTGGGCGGTTTTCAGAACGCACATGGCGTCCACGAACCAGTTGCTGCCCTCCTTGGGCACTACGAACTTCAGATCGGGGTTGTTGTCCAGCATGGTCAGGTAGTCACCGGCGTAGTACATGGCAATGGCGGCGTTGCTGCCCTCCATCTTGCCGAAGACCTCGTCCATCACGAAGGACTGGTACACACCCTTGCTCTTGGCGTCTGCCAGCAGCTCGTAGGCTTCCCGGATCTGAGCCTCGTCGGTGGTGTTGATGTCATAGCCCAGATCCAGCAGGGCGGCGGCCAGAGCGTCCCGGGAGTTGCGGATCATCAGGACATTGCCGGCGTACTTCTCGTCGAACATGGCGTCCCAGCTGTCGATGTCGCCGTCCACCATGGTGGAATTGTAGATGATGCCCAGGGTGCCCCAGGTGTAGGGAACGGTGTACTTGTTCTCGGGATCGAAGCTCAGGCTCTTGTACTGCTCGCCGATCTTCTCATAGTTGGGGATGTTGTCGTAGTTCAGCTCCGCCAGCATACCCTCGTCAATGAGACGGGCAATCATATAGTCAGAAGGGACGATGACGTCATAGTCACCAGCACCGGTTTTCAGCAGGGAATACAGGGCTTCATTGCTCTCGGCGGTCTGGTAGTTGACCTTGATGCCGGTTTCGTCCTCGAATTTGTAGATCAAGTCCTCGTCAATGTATTCACCCCAGCTGCAAACATTCACAACCCGTTTGCCGCTGCCGTTACTGCTGCCGGAATTGTTGTCGGAGCCGTTGCCGCTCATGGTTGTATAGTCGCTGCCGCCGCATCCGGTGAGAAACAGGCTTGCCGCCATGGTCATGGCACAAGTCAAGGCTAATGCTTTTTTCAATTGATCATTCCTCCAGTGTTTTTTTGATTTTTCTATTTCAGGCTTACGCCGTGAAACTGTTTTTATCGCCGCTGCTCTGCGGCCAGCTTGCGCTCCTGTCGGGCCTCCCGGACGTTGATGACCGCCAGAAGGACCAGCACTGTCACAAACAGCAGGGTGGAGATGGCGTTGATCTCCGGGGTCACCTTCTTCTTGGTCATGCTGTAGATGGTCATGGCCAGGGTAGAAGAGGCGGAACCGGCGGTGAAGTAGCTGATGACGAAATCGTCAATGCTCATGGTGAAGGCCGTCAGCGCACCGGAGACGATGCCGGGCTTGATCTCCGGGATGATGACCTTCCAGAAGGCCTGCATCCAGGTGCAGCCCAGATCCATAGCCGCGTCCACCAGATTGCGGTCCATCTGCCGCAGCTTGGGGCCCACGGAGAGGATCACGTAGGGGATGTTGAAGGTGATGTGGGCGATGAGCAGCGTCCCGAAGCCCATGGTCAGGTGGGTGGGGAGCCGGAACAGCCCCAGTGTGTTGAACCAGGAGGCAAAGCTGCCCCAACCGCTGAAAAACGCCACGAACAACAGGCACATGGAAACGCCGGTGACGATATCCGCGTTCATCATGGGGATATTGTTGACGGTCATCAGCGGATTCCGGACCCGGCGGCGCATGGCGTAGAACCCGATGGCGGCGAAGGTTCCGGCCACGGTGGCGCTGATGGTGGCCAGCAGGGACACCATCAGCGTGGTGTACACGCTCTGCATGATAAGCCGATTGCGGAAGAGTTTGGCGTACCAGTCCAGGGAAAAGCCCTTCCAGACCATGTTGCTGTTGCCGGCGTTGAAGGAAAAGACAATCAGAAGCAGGATGGGGGCATAGAGGAACAGGAACACCAGCGCCATAAACAGGCGGTCCAGAAACGAATTATTCTTCTTCACATCATCACCGCCTGTTCTTCACCCTCGCCGAAGCGGTTCATGACCACCATGCAGATGACCACGATCACCATCATTACAAGGGAGATGGCCGCGCCCAGATAGGGATTGTACGCCCCGCCCATATACTGCTGTTCGATGAGGTCGCCCAGCAGCATTTCCGTACCGCCGCCCAGCATTTTGCTGATGGCAAAGGTAGAGACAGAGGGGACAAACACCATGGTGATGCCGGAAAGCACGCCAGGCAGGGACAAAGGCAGAATCACCCGGCGGAACACCTGGAAGGAGTCGGCACCCAGATCCCGGGCCGCCTCAATGAGGCTGTGATCCAGCTTCACAATCACGGAGTAGATGGGCAGGATCATGAAGGGCAGGTAGTTATACACCATGCCCAGCACCACAGCCCCTTGGGTGTTGATCATCCGGAAAAAGGTGATGTCCGTGCCGCAGACGCTGTTATAGAGGGCGATAAGGCCGATTTTTCGGAACAGCTGGTTCAGAAGGCCGTTGTTTTCCAGAATGGCCATCCAGGAATAGGTGCGCAGCAGGAAATTCATCCACATGGGCAGCATAATGAGCACCATGGCCAGCCGCTGGAACCGGGGGCCTTCCTTACTCATGATATAGGCCAGGGGATAGCCGATCAGCAGGCAGATCACCGTTGCGATAATCGCCAGCTTGAAGGAGCGGGTGAACACCACGGTGTAAGTGCCCATTTTGGCGAAGTTTCCCAGTGTGAAGCCGCCGACAGAGGTGGAAAACGCGTAAATGACCACCATGATGATGGGCGCCACCACAAACAGCGCCATCCACACCACATAGGGAACCGCGAACAGAGAGAGTTTATTCTTCATCCCCGGATTCCTCCTCGTCCAGCGTCAGGCTGGCATTGTCCAGTTCGTCGTATTCCTCGGAGAAGGAGGAATAGTCACCGAACAGTCCAGAGTAGGAACTCTTTTTCATCACGTGGATGCCGTCGGGATCGATCTTGATGCCGATATGGGAGCCAACGGGGGAGTGGTCCGTGGTCTGAATCAGCCACTTGAAGCCTTTGAAATCCACGATGATGTCATACTGCATTCCCTTGAAGGTCACGGAGGTGACGGTGCCGGTAAGCTGGCCCTGCTCCACGGGGACGATGTCGATGTCCTCCGGCCGGATGACCACGTCCACCGCCTCGTTGGGGGCGAAGCCGCCGTCCAGACAGGGGAAGCGCCGACCGTACATCTGCACCACGTTATCCTCGGGCATAATGCCGTCGATGATGTTGGACTCGCCGATGAAGTCCGCCACGAAGGCGTTCTTCGGCTCATTATAAATATCCTCCGGCGTTCCGATCTGCTGAATGGAGCCCTTATCCATGACCACGATGGTGTCGGACATGGTCAGAGCCTCCTCCTGATCGTGGGTCACATAGATGAAGGTGATGCCCACCTGCTGCTGGATACGCTTTAATTCGATCTGCATATCCTTCCGCAGCTTCAGGTCCAGCGCCGCCAGCGGTTCGTCCAGCAGCAGCACCTTGGGGCGGTTTACCAGCGCACGGGCAATGGCTACCCGCTGTTGCTGACCGCCGGAAAGGGCCTCCGGACGCCGGTGCTCAAAGCCCTTGAGACTGACGGTCTCCAGCATCTCCATGACCCGCTCCTTGATCTCAGCCTCCGGCAGCTTCTGCATCCGCAGACCAAAGGCGATGTTCTCATACACATTCAGGTGAGGGAACAGGGCGTATTTCTGGAAAACGGTGTTGATCTGCCGCTGATAGGGCGGGACGTCATTAATCCTCACACCGTCGAACAGGACGTCTCCCGACGTAGGCGTCGCGAAACCTCCGATGATACGCAGCGTGGTGGTCTTGCCGCACCCGCTGGGTCCGAGAAGTGTGAGGAACTCTTTGTCATTGATATAAAGGTTAATGTGATCGAGAACCGGCTCGTCGTCGAATGCCATGCAGAGATCCCGCAGGCGAATCAACTCTTTGGACATGTATCCTCCCCCATTTCATAAGGCCGTTTCCCACCCGTTTTCCGGTGGGGGCCTGAAAAATGCCGCCTCTTCTCTCTGTTAAGGGGGGACCCTGTTTCTTTGAAATTCGGCAATTCAGAATCATAGCGGAAAACCCTTGAAATGTCAAGGAAAACGCCCAATTTTGTCGGGCGTTTTTCAAAAAAGATATTAAGAAGGTATTTCTGGGAAATATTTCTCCCGGAAGGGAACGTTTTCCACTGTAAATTCCTGCCCCTTCAGGTAGTTCAAAAGACCGGCGTCGGTGGGAAAATCAAACCGCAGCTTGTAGGAGTACAGCGCCTGCCGGGTCTCATGATAGCGGCGGTTCACATCGCCCTTGCCGTACTTGCCGTCCCCCAGCAGGGGGCAGCCGATCTCCGCCATGGAGACGCGGATCTGGTGGGTGCGGCCCGTCAGCAGACGGCATTCCACCAGAGACAGCCCGCCCCGGCTTTCGAGAGTCCGGTAAAGGGTGACGGCGGTCTTGCCGCCGGGCACTGGCTTGTGGAAGAAGCGGACCTCCTTTTTGGCCTCGTTTTTCAGCAGAAAGCCCTCGATTTTTCCCTCCGGCTGCTTGGGCCGGCCCACGGTGATGCAAAGGTAGGACTTTTCCAGCTCATGGGCCCGGATCTTCTCATTGATGATCCGCAGGGTCTCCGCGTTCTTGGCGGCGATGACGATGCCGCCGGTGTTCCGGTCGATCCGGTTGCACAGCGCCGGGGCAAAGGCATTTTCCCACTTGGGATTCCATTCCCGCTTCTGGTAAAGATAGGCCTGGATATGGTTGATAAGGGTGTTGACCTTCTCCGTCTCGTCAGCGTGGACGGACATACCGGGACGCTTGTCCACCAGCAGCAGATTTTCGTCCTCGTAGACAATATTCAACTGTGGCTTGAACACCGTGAGAAAGAGATTTTCCTCATTGGGCTTGTCAAAGAACTCATCATTGATGTATAATTGAAGAATATCGCCGGTCTCCAGACGGACATCCCGCTTAGACCCCTTGCCGTTGACCTTGATCCGTTTCAGGCGGATATACTTTTGCAATAGGGCAGGGGGGAGCAGCGGCAGATTCTTAGCCACAAAGCGGTCCAGCCGCTGTCCGGCGTCATTTTTTCCAATGGTAAATTCCCGCATGAGCATCCTCCGTTTTCATTGTGGACTGCTCTCATCATACCCGCTTTTTCTCGTGTTGTAAAGCGTGGGACGAAAATCAAAGAGGCGAAGCTATGAAGAAACAAAAGCAAGAGCAGACCGGTCAGGTCAATTTTGTCTGGGCCCTGGCCGGCGGTTATCTGATCTATTTAGGCGGCAAGCTGCTGTACAGCCTGTACAGAGACGGAGCCGACAGCACTCCGGTCCTGGTGGTCATTCCCGCCGCGGCGGTGTTTATCGGCGTGGGCTTCTGGCTGCTGCGCCGGGAATGGAAGGCGTATCAGTTCGGCGCTGCCCACAAGGACGATCCCTCCACCTGGAACGATGATCCGGTGGAAGAGGAGCTTCCTGCGGACAACGGCGACGAGGAGGATCCCCTATGACGGAACGGCTGCTGGCGGCGCTGACGGACAACGGCAAATGGCTGGAGGGCTTTACCCGCCTGGGATATGAGTCTACGTTCCGGGAATACTGCGATCGCTTCACGCCGGACTATCTGGCGGCGGTGCGGGAAGCGGGGGAGTCCGGGCTTCCTGCTTTGGCGGACAGCCTGCTGGACGCCTTGGAGGCCCAGTGGAAGCAGGCACGCTTCTGGAACCGCACAACGGTCCGGGGCGAAACCAAGCAGGTGGTAGTAGGGTATCTGACGCCTATGCTCATGGCGGATCAGGAACTGCGGCCCTTTGCGGGCGTTCTGCGGGACCGTTGGAACCTGCGCTGGCCCAAGGATGTTTATCATGCCGCCGGGTATGAGCGGATCTGTAAGGGCTTCAAGCTGAGAATTTTGGGTTTTGAGGTCCCGGAGAAGAAAAAAGAGGCGCCGTTGGACGATGAAATTTGATCCCGCCGCCGTTTTTGAAAAAACTGGCGGAAAATCAAAAAAACTGTTTGACATTGCGGATGCAATCCTATATAATACTAAACGTGTCATTGCGAGGTAGCTTATGCTCATTGACGTTAGACCTATTCTGCATATCCCCGGCAAGGAACTGAATTTTCAGTTTGAGCTGGATCTGTCCGATATGGAATTCGGCGGAAGAAATCCCATCAGCCGGCCCGTCATTGTGGAAGGCGCGGTTCGGAACCGGGCGGAAGTCCTTTATCTGGAGCTGACGGCTCACACCACGTTGGACGCTGTGTGTGACCGCTGCGGAAAGGAATTCCTTCAGGAGAAGGCGGTTTCTTACGGCTGTATTCTGGCGGAAGAGTTGCAGAACGAGGAGGATGACGAGATCCTCCTGCTGGAAGACGGCAAGGTGGACGTAGGCGAGTTGGCTCGTGAAGCCTTTATTCTCGACATGGACACGAAAACTCTGTGTTCTGAAGATTGCAAGGGACTTTGTCCCCGCTGCGGTGCCGACCTGAATCTGGGACCCTGCTCCTGCAAAAAGGAAGTGGATCCCCGTCTGGCGGTCCTTGCAAAGCTTTTGGAGAACAAATAAAGTATAAATAAGGCCGCCTGGCCTTTGTAGATCAAGGAGGTGTCACAATGGCAGTACCTAAGGGAAAAGTATCCAAAGCAAGACGCGATAAGAGACGCAGCTCCACCTGGAAGCTGGCTGTCCCCGGTCTCGTTGCATGCCCCAAGTGCGGTGCTCTGCACCTGCCTCACAGAATGTGCCAGGAGTGCGGCAGCTACAATGGCCGTGAGGTCAAAGTTGTCAAGTCCGTGGCGGCGAAGTAAGAGACAATTGCTTGCTTTAGGAGGGAAGAGAATTCTTCCCTCCTTTACTTTTGCGCGGAACCGTAAGGGTACCGGGTCAGCGCACCGTGAAAAGTCTCCGTTTTCCCTTGCCATACAGGGGAATTACGGATATAATAGATTCAATCATTCAACTTCTTGCGGCGGCAGCGAAACACACCAACGCCGCTCAGGAAAGGAGTCATCTTATGTCGAAACCTATCATCGCCATCGTGGGCCGCCCCAATGTGGGCAAGTCCATGCTGTTCAATAAGATCATCGGTCGGCGGTTGTCCATTGTGGAGGACACCCCCGGCGTGACCCGCGACCGTATCTACGGGGAGAGCGACTGGCAGGGCCGGAAGTTCACCCTCATCGACACCGGCGGCATCGAGCCCCGGACGGACAATCAGATCTTGGCCTTCATGCGTTCTCAGGCCCAGATCGCCATTGACAACGCCACGGTCATCGTGTTCCTCTGCGACATCAAGACCGGCATGACCGCCTCCGATCAGGAGGTGGCTTCCATGCTCCAGCGCTGCGGCAAGCCGGTGATCCTGGCTGTCAACAAGGTGGACCAGGGCCGCAGCCCGGACATCTATGAATTCTATAATCTGGGTCTGGGCGATCCCATCGCCGTCTCCGCCGTCCACGGCCACGGCACCGGCGACCTGCTGGATGCTTGCGTGCAGTACTTCCCGCCGGAGGACGAGGAGGAAGAGGAGGATGACGCCATCAAGGTGGCGGTCATCGGCAAGCCCAACGCCGGCAAATCCTCTCTGGTGAACAAGATCTTAGGGGAGGAGCGGGTCATCGTGTCCAACGTGGCGGGCACCACCCGCGACGCCATCGACTCCCGCTTTACCAACGATAAGGGCAGCTTCGTCTTTATCGACACCGCCGGTATGCGGAAAAAGTCCAAAATCGAAGAGGACATTGAAAAGTACAGCGTCCTCCGGGCTACTATGGCCATCGACCGGGCGGACGTGTGCCTGATCATGATCGACGCCACCGAGGGCGTCACTGAGCAGGACACCAAGGTGGCCGGTATGGCCCACGAGGCAGGCAAGGCCAGCATCATCGTGGTGAACAAATGGGATCTGGTGGAAAAGGACGATAAGACCATGACCCGCATGACGGAGGACATCCGCCGGGATCTGGCCTATATGACCTACGCCCCTATTCTGTTTATCTCCGCCAAGACCGGTCAGCGGGTGGACAAGCTGTTCGACATGATCGACTATGTTGCCAATCAGGCTGCTTTCCGGGTCACCACCGGTATGCTGAATACCGTTCTGGCGGATGCCCAGACCCGCGTCCAGCCTCCCACGGACAAGGGCCGTCGCCTGAAGATCTACTATATGACGCAGGTGGGCGTGAAGCCGCCTCACTTCGTGGTGTTCTGCAATGACCGGCGGCTGTTCCACTTCTCCTATCAGCGGTATCTGGAAAACTGCATCCGCTCCACCTTCCGTCTGGAGGGCACCCCCATCATCCTGTCCATCCGGGAAAAGGGCGATAAGGAGGATTGACCGTGCAGAGCATCTTTCCAAACGGCGTGCCGCTGCCGCTGCTGCTGGGCGTCGCGGCGGTATTCGCCTACCTTTGCGGCTGTTTCAACGGGGCGGTCATCGTCTCCAAGTATATCCTGCGGAATGACGTGCGGAACCACGGCAGCGGCAACGCCGGCCTGACCAATTTCTTCCGCACCTTCGGCGGGCCGCTGACCTTTGTGGTGATCCTGTGCGACGTGCTGAAAGCAGTTGTGGCGCTGCTGGTCAGCCAATGGCTGATGTTCAGCGGCTATACGATCTTCATCTCCGCAGACTTTACCGTTGCGTATTGGGACACCTTCGCCAAATACTGGGCGGGGCTGTTCTGCCTGCTGGGCCACATGTTCCCCTGTATGTTCCAGTTCAAGGGCGGCAAGGGCATCCTCTCCGGCGGTGCTGTGGCCATTATGATCGACTGGCGCATCGCCGTTGTTGTCTGGGGCGGTTTCCTGATCTTAACGGCCCTGACCCGGTACGTTTCCCTTGGCTCTCTGTGGGCCGGGGCCAGCTTTCCCTTTATCAGCTGGTACTGCTACCCCCAGACGCCGATCATTGTACTGGCCTTTTGCCTGGGAGGATTGATCGTCTGGAAGCACCGGGCCAATATCCAGCGCTTGCTGGCGGGAAATGAAAACAAACTCAGTTTCCATCGGAAGAAGACTTAGGAGGATAACATGAAAGCAGTTGTAGTTGGCAGCGGCGGCTGGGGCACGGCCCTGAGCATGGTGCTCTGCGACAACGGACATGATGTGACCTTGTGGTCCCATGACCCGGCGAAGGCTGCGGAGATGGCAAAGACCCGGAAGAATTCCAAGCTGAAGGGCGTCCGGCTGCCGGACAGCCTGAAGATCAGCGGAGATTTGGACTGCCTGAAGGGGGCAGAACTGGTGATCTCCGCCACGCCGTCCTTCGCGGTGCGGGAGACGGGAAAGAAGATCGCCCCATACCTGACACCGGAGACCGTTCTGGTCAGTGTTTCCAAGGGCATCGAGCGGGATACGAACCTCCGCATGAGCCAGATTTTGACGGAAGTCATCGGGAACATCTGTAAAGTAGCTGCCCTTTCCGGTCCCTCTCACGCAGAGGAAGTAAGCATTCGGATGCCCACCGGCTGCGTGTCCGCCTGTCCGGATCTGAAAGTGGCCCGGCTGGTACAGGACGCTTTCATGAATGACTATTTCCGGGTCTATACCAGTGAGGATATCGTGGGCGTGGAGCTGTCCGCCGCCATGAAAAACGTAGTGGCTCTGGCCTGCGGCGTATGTGACGGCATGGGCTATCAGGATAATACAAAGGCTTTGCTGATGACCCGCGCCATGGCGGAACTGACGCGCCTTGGCGAAAAGCTGGGCGGCACCCGGCAGACCTTCGGCGGTCTGGCAGGTATGGGCGATCTGATCGTCACCTGCACCTCCATGCACTCCCGGAACCGCCGCGCAGGCATTCTAATCGGACAGGGAAAGTCCGCACAGGAGGCCATGGCGGAGGTAGGCGCCGTGGTGGAGGGCTATTACGCCGCAGAAAGCATCTACCAGCTCTCTCAGCGGGAGGGTGTGGAAATGCCCCTTTGCCGCAGCGTCTATGAGGTCCTTTATCATGGCGTGGCCGTGCAGGATGTGGTGAGCAGCCTCATGCGCCGGGCCAAAAAGGACGAGCTGACAGAGACCACTTGGCTGTAATGCATAACAAAACCACCGGAACGTGTTGCTCCGGTGGTTTTTTCTAAGTTTTATTTAATTCCGCACTTCCAGCTGATCCCAAGGTCACGAAGATTGCGGAGAAACCGCAAAAGGAAGTAAGACTCATCAAAAACGAGCTTCGCCGGGAAACCGGCAGAGCTCATTTCAATGGGATCAGAGGGAATGAAACAGCAAACGGAAGCGGGGGAGTGGTGCAAGTGAAAACTGCCCCGCAGCATACCAATAGAAAAAGCACTCAGACCAAAGTCTGAGTGCTTTACCTGTTTATCTGTACAATTAGACCGCTCTGGTGACCTTACCGGAACGCATACACCGGGTACAAACATAAACATGGCGGGGGGAACCGTTAACGATCGCCTTCACACGTTTCACATTGGGTTTCCAAGTCCGATTGGAACGCCGATGAGAGTGAGAGACCTGAATGCCGAACGTAACGCCCTTATCGCAGAACTCGCACTTTGCCATCCGTTGCACCTCCTTGCTGTTGCGTAATTACATGCTTACATACAAGCACAAGTAGTATCATAGCAGATTCAAACACAAAATGCAAGAAAAATTTGAAAAAAATTGAAAAGTTTTTTTGAGGGGCCGTTCAGCCTGAAAACGGTGAAGGTCTTGCGCCTATGTGGAAAATCATATATAATGAGAAAGAACGAATAAATTGATTTTCTGGCCGCTGGACCGTGTATGCATTTGGACGCCGGAACAGCGGTGGGCACATTATGAAAGGGTGGAATACGATGAGTGAAAAAGGCACCAGCCTGGCACAATATGTGGAGCATTTCGGACTGGAAATTCTGAACCATGGAGATACCTATGAAACGGACAAGGTAGAATCTACCAACGTCAACCGGCCGGATCTGCAGATTCTGGGCCTGTTCGACTATTTCGACGCCCGCCGGATCCAGGTCATGGGCAAGGCAGAGCTGACCTATATCATGAAAATGAGCGAGAACCGGCGGACCAAGGTTTTTGACGACCTGTTTTCCTACACCATTCCGGCGCTGGTCCTGGCCCGGAATATGGAATGTCCCGCAGAGTGCCTGCAATGTGCCCGGAACCACGGACGGACGCTGCTGCGGACAACCGAGCGGACTGCGGACTTCACCAGCCATACCATGGAATATCTCAGCAAGCAGTTAGCTCCCTGCATCACCCGGCACGGCGTTTTGCTGGACATTTACGGCGAAGGCGTTATGATCACCGGTGATTCCGGTGTCGGCAAGAGCGAATCCGCCATCGAACTGATCATGCGCGGTCACCGTCTGGTGGCGGATGACGCCGTTGAGATTCGCCTTGTGGCCGACCAGTTGATCGGCACGGCACCGGAGGTCATCCGCAACTACATCGAACTGCGCGGCATCGGCGTCATCGACGTTCAGCAGCTGTTCGGTATGCGGGCGGTCATGCCGGAGTCCCAGATCGACCTGGTGGTGGAATTTGAGCCTTGGGACAGCTCCAAGGCCTATGACCGTCTGGGAATCGAGGATCGGTTTATCGACATTCTGGGCAAACAGGTGCCCTGCGTGACGCTGCCCATCCGGCCCGGCCGAAATCTGGCCAGCATCGTAGAGGTGGCGGCCATGAACAACCGTCACCGCCGGTATGGATACAATGCCGCGGAGGAGTTGGCCAGAAAAGTGGATCTGCATGCAGATCTGGGCAGCAAATCGGCCAATCAGGGAAAATAACGGCGATTGGATGTAAGGAGGTCCACTATGGACTGGACGATTGAATTTGATAAGGCTATCGAACAGTATCTGCCGGATCTGGAAGTGCTCCAAGACGAGCCTATGAGCCGGCACACCACCTTCCGCATCGGCGGTCCGGCAAAGCGGATGGCATTTCCTTCCAGCCGGGAGCAGTTGGTGCTGCTGCTGAGCTTTGCAAAGAATTACGGCGCAAATCCGCTGGTCATTGGCAACGGCTCCAATCTTCTGGTCCCGGATGAGGGACTGGACCGGCTGGTGATCGACACCTCTGCCAACCTGAACCGGGTGGAGCGGGGAAGCGGGAACACCGTCCTGGCGGACGCCGGTGCTACGCTGGCCCGGACGGCGGATCTCGCCTGCAAATCGGGGCTGACGGGGCTGGAATTTGCCCACGGCATCCCCGGCACGGTTGGCGGCGGCGTTTGTATGAACGCCGGGGCCTACGGCGGCGAGATGAAGCAGGTGCTCCGATCCGCGGCGGTGCTGTTCCCGGAGGAGGGCATCCGGACGCTTTCCTGCGAGGAACTGAATTTGAGTTACCGGCACAGTCTGCTGACGGAGCATCCGGAGGCGGTGGTGCTGTACGCGGAATTTGAACTGACGCCCGGCGATCCGGAGGCCATCCGGGCAGCCATGCGGGAGCTGATGGCAAAGCGCAAGGCCAGCCAGCCCTTGGAATGGCCCAGCGCGGGCAGTACCTTCAAGCGGCCGGAGGGCCACTTTGCCGGGACGCTCATCGACCACTGCGGTCTGAAAGGACTGACGGTGGGGGGCGCGCAGGTTTCGGAAAAACACGCGGGCTTCCTCATCAACCGGGGCGGCGCAACCTTCGTAGACATGGCGGAACTGATCCGTCAGGTGCAGCAGCGGGTACTGGTGGAAACCGGTGTCACGCTGGAGCCGGAGGTCAAAATCGTTAAATAAGCGGGTGAATACATGGAGATCCTGATCATTTCCGGCCTTTCCGGTGCAGGAAAGAGCCGGGCCGCCTCTTTTTTAGAGGATATGGGCTTTTACATTGTGGATAATATGCCGGCGGCCATGATCCTGAAATTTGCGGAGTTCTGCGCCGGTGGCAGCCAGCGCTATGACAAGGTGGCGTTGGTGTATGATGTCCGCACCGCCAACAGCCCAACAGAGCTGTTCGATGTGCTGGACGTGCTGAAGCACAGCAGCGGCGCATGCAGCCTGCTGTTTTTGGAGGCGGAGCCGGAGACCATCATCAAGCGCTACAAGGAGACCCGCCGCCGTCATCCTCTGATGCAGCAGGCGGATTCTCTGGAAAAGGCGGTGCGGACCGAGCAGGAGATGATGGAACCTCTGCGCCAGCGTGCGGATGTGGTCATCGACACCACCCATCTTTCCACAGCCCAGCTCCGGGGTGAGCTGCTGCGGCATTTCGGCAGCGATACTACGGAAAAGGGCGGTATGAGCGTCACCATCACCTCCTTCGGCTTCAAATACGGCCTGCCGATGGAGGCTGATCTGGTGTTCGACGTGCGCTGTATGCCGAACCCCTTTTACATCCCGGAGCTGCGGGAAAAGACCGGTTTGGATCAGCCAGTGGCGGATTATGTGTTTTCTTTCCGCCAGACCCATGATTTTATGGAAAAGCTCCGGGACCTGCTGACCTTTTCCCTCCCGCTGTACGCCGAGGAGGGAAAAACAGAGCTGGTCATCGCGGTGGGCTGCACCGGCGGCCGCCACCGCTCCGTAGCCATGACCCACGCCCTGGCGGAGGACATTCGGAACCTTGGATACCGAGTCCGGGAAAACCACCGGGATATGAATCGGTGACCGCCTGAGAAAGGAGGACGCATGTCCTTTTCCTACGATACGAAAAACGAACTGTGCCGCCTGCCGGTACAGAAGCTGTGCTGTGCCCGGGCGGAGGCCTACGGAATTTTGCTGTTCTGCAATACCTTCAGTGCCACGGAGGTCCGCATCATCACGGAGAACCCCCATTTTGCCGCCCGGCTCCCCAAACTGTTCCGCCGGGCCTTCAACCTGCAATTCGACCGCCAGCCGGAGCCGGAGCAGAAGGAGGGCAAGCGGATCTTCCAGATCACGGATCAAAAAAAGCTGGACCATATCATCAATCTGCTGGGGTTTGATCCCCAGCAAAATCTGGTGCTCCACATCAATTTCGGTATGGTGGAGGAGACCTGCGACCGGGCGGCGTTCCTGCGGGGAGCCTTTTTTGCCGGGGGCAGCATCACGGACCCCCAAAAGCGCTACCATCTGGAACTGACTACCTCCCATTTGCAGGTGAGCCGGGAACTGGGCTCACTGCTTCAGGAGTGCGGCTATCCGCCCAAAAGTCTCAGCCGGGGCGGCAGCCTCATTACCTATTTCAAGCAGAGCGACCAGATCGAGGACTTTCTGACGCTGATCGGCGCACCCGTGGCGGCCATGAACGTGATGTCCGCCAAGCTGGAAAAGGACCTGCGCAACAGCGTGAACCGCCGCCTGAACTGCGATAGCGCCAATCTGGATAAGGCGGTGGAGGCGGCCCAGGAGCAGATGGAGGCCATCCGCCGCCTGCAAGCGGCGGAGCTGCTGGAGCAGCTGCCGGACAAGCTTCAGGAAACAGCGGCGCTGCGGCTGGAATACCCGGAGCTGAGCCTGTCCGAGCTGGCGGCGGAGTTTGACCCGCCGGTGAGCAAGTCCTGTCTGAATCACCGGCTGCGGAAGCTGCTGGAGCTATCCAGAGACCTGTCTGAATAATACGATTTTACAAAAGAAAGAGAGAACAAGCTATGAATCGGTGTGAACAAGCGGTTGGTTACCACAAGAAAGGCTTCAACTGCTGCCAGAGCGTTCTGGCGGCTTTTCAGGATGTGATCGGACTGACGGAGACGCAATGCCTGACCTTGGGCGGCGGCTTCGGCGCGGGCGCGGGCACCGGCGAGCTGTGCGGCGCTGTGACCGGCGCCGTCATGGTGCTGGATCTGCTGACCCCAGCTGACCCGGCGGACGTGATCGGCTCCAAAAAGCGGTCTGTGGGACAGGCCAAGGAGCTGCAAAAGCGGTTCGCGGAGCGGTTTGACGCCCTGCGGTGCGCGGATCTTCTGCAAAAGAAGTTTGTCCCGGACGATACCACCCCCGCAGCCAAGGCTCTGGGGCTTACTGGCCACTGTGACATTATGATCGCCACGGCGGTCGAGATCGTGGAGCAGATGCTGGCGGAGCGACAATCACTGTAAAATAAATTCACTTTACAAAGCTGAGGGATAGACATGCAAAAGAAAGCACCTATGGGACCGCACAAGCTGTTGAAGATATGCAGACGGCTTTTCTTTTCCGGCGCGCTGACCATGCTGACTGCGGCATATCTGATCGGCGAACCCTATCAGTGGCGGGGAAACGATGTGTCGGTATTCCTTTGGATCGCGGCAGGTGTTGGAATCCTGATCATGGCCGGAAGCCTTCTGACCGCCTTTTCGAAGCTACGCTGTCCCTACTGCGGGGCCTCCCTGATGGCCGGCGGCCGGATGCCGTCCAGTCTGCCCCATTTTTGCCCCGACTGCGGAAAATCGCTGGATGACTGCGATTAGGTTTGCACAAAAGCTGTATAGCGAATCAACTTTACACAGATTGAAATTAAAACAACTTTAGCGATTGTTTGAGAAAGAAAACAGGAGGTGGCCTATGGCCTTCACCCATCTGCACGTGCATACGGAGTTCAGCCTGCTGGACGGCTTCTGCAAGATCAAGGAGCTGCCGGGGGTGGTGAAATCTATGGGCCAGACCGCCTGTGCCATCACGGACCACGGCGTTATGTACGGCGTCATCGACTTCTATCGGGCTTGCAAGGCGGAGGGCGTGAAGCCCATCATCGGCTGCGAGGTCTATGTGGCCCCTCAGGGCCGCACCCGGTTCGATAAGGTCCACGAATTCGACAGCGAGAGCCGCCATCTGGTGCTGCTGTGCGAAAACGAGGAGGGCTACCGCAACCTCTCCTACATGGTGTCTCTTGCCTGGACGGAGGGCTTCTACGTGAAGCCCCGTATCGACCAGGCCCTTTTGCGGGAGCACTCCAAGGGCCTGATTGCCCTGTCCGCCTGTCTGGCGGGAGAGATCCCCCGCCGCCTGCGGAACGGGGAGTATGACAACGCCAAGGCCTACGCGCTGGAAATGGCGGAGCTGTTCGGCCCGGACCGGTTTTATTTAGAATTGCAGGATCACGGCATCCGGGATCAGAAGATCGTGAACCAGTCTATCCTGAAGATCCATCAGGAGACCGGTATCCCCATGGTCTGCACCAATGACGCCCACTATCTCCGGAAGGAGGACGCCGAGGCCCATGACATCCTGCTGTGCATCCAGACCGGCAAAACGGTGGACGATGAAAACCGGATGCGCTACGAGCCTCAGAACTTCTACCTCCGCAGCGAGGAGGAAATGGCCTCGCTGTTCGATGGCTGCGAGGGCGCACTGGAAAACACCCAGAAGATCACGGAGATGTGCAACCTTGAATTTACCTTCGGCAAGTACCACCTGCCGGAATTCAAGCTGCCGGAGGGGTATGACAGCTTTTCCTATCTGAAAAAGCTGTGCGACGAGGGCTACAAGACCCGGTACGGCGATGATGACAAATACCGGGGCCAGTTGAAATACGAGCAGGACATGATCGAGAAAATGGGCTTTACCGACTATTTCCTCATCGTGTCCGACTTCGTGCGCTACGCCAAAAGCGTGGGCATCCCGGTGGGACCGGGCCGCGGCAGCGCGGCGGGGTCCATGGTCAGCTACTGCCTCAGCATCACCGATATTGACCCCATGAAGTACAGTTTGTACTTTGAGCGGTTCCTGAACCCGGAGCGAGTGAGTATGCCGGATATCGACATGGACTTCGGCGATACCCGCCGGGGCGAGGTGGTGGACTACGTCCGCCGCAAGTACGGCGATGACCATGTGGCTCAGATCGTCACCTTCGGCACCATGGCCGCCCGGGGCGTGATCCGGGACGTGGGCCGGGTGCTGAATATGCCCTACGCCGATGTGGACGTCATCGCCAAGCTGGTGCCCAACACCCTGCACATCACCCTGAATGACGCGCTGCGGCTCAGCAAGCAGCTCAGCGACCTCTATGAGGCCGACGAGCAGGTAAAAAAGCTCATCGACACCGCCAGAGCGCTGGAGGGAATGCCCCGCCACGCCTCCACCCACGCCGCCGGCGTGGTCATCACCCGGAAGCCGGTGTACGAGTATGTGCCCCTGGCGAAAAATGACGAATCCGTGGTCTGCCAGTATATCATGACCACACTGGAAGAGCTGGGCCTGCTGAAAATGGACTTCCTGGGCCTGCGGAACCTGACGGTGCTGGACGATGCCGTGAAAATGGTGCAGACCCGGCAGCCGGACTTCACCTTGGATGACATCCCGGAGGGGGACCCGGAGACCTACAAAATGCTCTCTGACGGCAAAACCAACGGTGTGTTCCAGATGGAATCCACCGGCATGACCGGCGTCTGCGTAGGGCTGAAGCCCCAGAGCATTGAGGACATCACCGCCATCATCGCCCTGTACCGTCCCGGCCCCATGGATTCTATCCCCAAGTTCATCGCCTGTAAGCATGACCCCAGCAAGGTCAGCTACATCATTCCGGAGCTGGAGCCGATCTTGTCCATCACCTACGGCTGTATCGTCTATCAGGAGCAGGTCATCCAGATCTTCCAGCAGCTTGCCGGGTACACGCTGGGACAGGCGGATATGCTCCGCCGTGCCATGAGCAAGAAGAAGGCCAAGGACGTGGCCAAGGAGCGGGAGGCGTTTCTCCACGGCGATCCCGCCCGCAACATCAAGGGCTGCGTGGCCAACGGCATCGATCCCGCCGCAGCCGAAAAGATCTACGATGAGATCTTCGCCTTCGCCAATTACGCATTCAATAAGGCCCACGCCGTTTCCTATGCGGTGGTGGCCTATCAGACAGCGTACTTCAAATGCCATTTCCCACGGGAGTATATGGCGGCGCTGCTGACCAGCGTGCTGGATAACTCCGACAAGGTCTCCGGCTACATCGGTGAGTGCCGGGAGTGCGGCATCGCCTTGCTGCCGCCGGACATCAACCGCTCCGCAGACCGATTCACGGTAGAGGAGGGGGGCATCCGGTTCGGATTGGTGGCCATCAAGAACATCGGCCGGGGCTTCATTCAGGCAGTGATGCGGGAGCGGGAGACCGGTGGCGACTTTACATCCCTGTACGATTTTTGCAGCCGCATGAACGGCAGCGAAATGAACAAGCGGGCGGTGGAAAATCTGATCCGTTCCGGTGCCTTTGACTCCATGGGTGCCAGACGTTCCCAGCTCATCAAAGTCTATGAGACGGTGATGGACTCCGTGGCGGCCCAGCAGCGGGATAACGTGGAAGGCCAGATGGATTTCTTTTCCATGGCCGCCGGTTTCGCTGATAAGCCAGAACCTGTGAAGGAAATTCCCTTGCCTGATATTCCGGAGTATACACCGGAGGAATTGATGACCATGGAGAAGGCCACCACTGGACTGTACCTCTCCGGTCACCCTATGGACCATTATCGGGACGCTGTGCGGAAGCTCCACGCTCCCACCATCGTTTCAATTATCGAGGACTTTTCCCGGGAAAACGGCCCGGAGCGCTTTGCCGACGGCCAGCGGGTCACCATCGCCGGGGTCATCACCTCCAGCAAGACGAAAACCACCAAGAACAACAGCCTTATGGCCTATGTCATGGTGGAGGACGACACCGCCTCCCTGGAACTGCTGTGCTTCAGCCGGGTGCTGGAGACCTGCGGTGCTTACATGAAGGAAAATCAGGCAGTGGTGGTAAAGGGGCGGCTGTCCGTCCGGGACGAAAAGGCCCCCCAGATCATGTGCGACTCTATTTACCCTCTGTCTACGGTGGAGGGCGGCATTCCGGAACCCCAGCCCAAGCGGGAAACGGCAGCGGGGGAGACCCTGTTCCTGAAATTCCCCAGTATCGACGATCCTGCCATCCGCCACATGAAGCTGGTGTTCCAGATGTTCCCCGGCAAAAGCGTGGTGAAAATGGTCATGGCAGACACCCGAAAGGTCTATGCTACCCAAGCACTGCTGCACCCGGCGCTGGTGCAGGAAGCTCAGGAGACTTTGGGTCACGAAAATGTGGTCGTCAAATAACAGCCAAAGATCCCAAAAGCCCGGCTTTCGGAATATTCCGGAGGCCGGGCTTGGTTTATCGGTTCGGCTGCCAACGAAAAAGCCGGCCCTCCGAAAACGGAGAGCCGGTGTAGGTTTAGTCAGCGCTCTTCCCGGAAGAAGCTGAGCCCCAGAGAGGCGGGGGGCTGATCCTCCCGCTTTTTCCGCAGGGAAACGATGATGAGCACCGCCAGCGTTACCACATAGGGGAGCATCTTGTAAAGCTCCTTGATGGCAAGGTTGGTGCCGGTGGGAATGTAGAGATACAGGATGTAAAATCCGCCGAACAGGATGGAAGCCAGCACGCTGACGTTGGGCCGCCAGATGGTGAAGATCACCAGTGCGATGGCCAGCCAGCCGCGGTCGCCGAAGGCGTTGTTGGACCAGACACCGGAGGCGTAGTCCATCACATAGTACAATCCGCCGAGACCCGCGATCATACTGCCGATGCAGGTAGCCAGATACTTGTACTTAGTGACGTTGATGCCGGCGGCATCCGCCGTGGACGCGCTCTCACCCACGGCCCGGAGATGCAGTCCGGGACGGGTGTGCTTGAGGAAGTAGGAGGCCAGCAGCGCCAGCAGGATAGCCAGATACGCCAGGAAGCCGTAGGACAGGAACATCTGCCCAAAGACCCCCAGCTTGTCGGCAAAGGGCAGGGACTTACTGAAATAGGCGCTGGTGGCGGACAGGGCGATGGAGGGGACCTCGCTGCCCGTCAGCTTGATGAGAGAGCCACCGAAGAAGTTGCCGATGCCCACGCCGAAGGTGGTCATGGCAAGGCCGGTGACATTCTGGTTGGCACGGAGGGTCACGGTCAGCAGGCAGTACAGCAGACCCATCAGCAGAGAGCCCAGCAGGGAGCACAGCATAGGGATTCCAACGGCCAGAAGGCCGTTCATAGAGGCCGCAGGGGTGGACTGCTCGTAGAAGAACGCACCGATGACGCCGCAGATGCCGCCCACATACATGATGCCGGGGATACCTAAGTTCAGGTTGCCGGATTTCTCCGTCAGGATCTCGCCGGTGCTGCCATAGAGCAGGGGAATACCCTGCATGACTGCGCGGGGGAGGAATGAAACAAGATCAAACATCGCTTACGCCTCCTTCTTTCCGCTCTTACGCAGGCTGACCTGATAGGTGATGAAAAACTCGCTGCCGATGATGAAAAACAGGATAATGCCGGTGAGAATGTCCGAGAAGGACTGATTCAGGCCGAAGGTACTGGAGATCTCGCTGGCGCCCCGGCCCAGCACCACCAGCAGCAGACTGGTGAAGATCATGATGATGGGGTTGAATTTCGCCATCCACGATACCATGACGGCGGTGAAGCCACGGCCGCCCACGATCGTGGTGGTGAGGGTGTGGTCCGTACCGGCAGTGAGCAGCAGACCCATGAGGCCGCATACCGCGCCGGAGAGCACCATGGTGCGGACGATGACCCGTTCCACTTTGATGCCTGCATAGCTGGCAGTTCGCTGGCTTTCACCCACCACGGCGATCTCATAGCCATGCTTGCTGTAATTAAGATAGATGTACATGAACACGGTGAGCACCGCCACCACAAGGATCACCAGCAGGTATTTCTGACCGCCGACCACCGGCAGCCAGCCAGCCTCCGTGCCCTGGTTGATGATGCCGATCTTACCGGCGCCCTTGGGGACCTCCCACACGATGATGAAGAAGGCCGCAAGCTGGGTGGCGATGTAGTTCATCATCAGGGTGAACAGCGTTTCATTGGTGTTCCACTTGGCCTTGAAGAAGGCGGGGAGGAAGCCCCAGAGAGCGCCCGCAGCCAGTGCCGCGGCCAGAGAGACCAGAATCAGCACTGCGTTGGGGAGCTTGTCAGCCAGACTGATCATGCAGGCAGCCGTGGCCAGACAGCCAATGAGCACCTGACCCTCGGCGCCGATGTTCCAAAAGCGCATTTTGAAGGCGGGCGTCACCGCCAGAGAAATACCCAGCAGGACCGCCAGATTCTGGAAGGTGACCCAGGACTTTCGGGCGGAGCCGAAGGCGCCTTTGAAGATAGTGGCAAAAATATTGACAGGGTTTTCGCCGGTCAGCAGCATAGTGACCACCGCGCAGACCACCAGAGCCAGCAGAATGGCACAGCCCCGGATGGCGAAGCTCTTGTACCAGGGCAGGGTGTCCCGCTTGGCGATGTGGAACAGAGATTGCTTTTTATTCATCTGTCTTGCCTCCCTCCATGCGGGTCATCAGCGCACCGATCTGCCGCTTGTCGGCAGTGCGGGCGTCCACCACGCCGGACACCTGACCGCCGCAGAGGACCACGATCCGGTCGCACAGCTCCAGCAGCACGTCCAGATCCTCACCCACATACATCACGGCGATGCCCTTCATTTTCTGCTCCGTCAGCAGGTTGTAAATGGTGTAGGATGTGTTGATATCCAGACCGCGGACGGCGTAGGCCGTCATCAGAACGGCGGGGGCCTGCGCGATCTCACGGCCCACCAGCACCTTCTGAACGTTGCCGCCGGACATCCGGCGCACCGGGAAGCTGGTGCTGGGGGTCACAACCTCCAGCTCCTGCCAGATGCGCTGGGCCAGATCCTCCGGGTCCTTCCGGTTCAGGAAAACACCGTGACCCTTCCGCCAGGAGCGAAGCATCATGTTGCCGGTCATACCCATGGAGCCCACCAGACCCATGCCCAGCCGGTCCTCCGGGACGAAGGACATGGCAATGCCGCTCTTGCGGATGTCCATGGGGTCCATGCCCACCAGATTTTTCGTCTTGCCGTCGGCGGGATCGTAATAGGTCACGCTGCCGGAGGCGATGGGGTAGAGGCCCGCGATGGATTCCAGCAGCTCCCGCTGGCCGCTGCCGGCCACGCCGGCCACGCCCAGCACCTCGCCGGCGTTGACGGTAAAGCTCACATTGTCCAGACGCTTGACGCCCAGCTCATCGAACACCGTCAAGCCGTCCAGCACCAGACGGGGCGTTACGTTCACCGGGTCAGGCCGGTCGATGTTCAGGCTGACGCTGTGGCCCACCATCATATCCGTCAGGGACTGCTGGTCGGCGTCCTTGGTGGCCACGTCACCGATATATTCGCCCTTGCGGAGCACCGCCACCCGGTCGGAGACGTCCAGCACCTCATGGAGCTTGTGGGTGATGATGATGAGGGACTTACCGTCCGCCTTCATGTTCCGCATGATCTGGAACAGCTTGTCCGTCTCCTGCGGCGTCAGGACGGCGGTAGGCTCGTCCAGGATCAGAATATCCGCGCCCCGGAACAGTACCTTTACAATCTCCACCGTCTGCTTCTGGGAAACGGACATATCGTAGATCTTCTGGTTGGGGTCGATGTCGAAACCGTACTTGTCGCAGATCTCCTTGACCTTTTTACCGGCTTCGGTCAGGTCCAGCTTGCCCTCCAGCCCCAGAACGATGTTCTCCGTGGCGGTGAACACATCCACCAGCTTGAAATGCTGATGGATCATGCCGATGCCATAGTTGAATGCGTCCTTGGGGGAGGCAATGGTCACAGGCTTGCCGTGAATATAGATCTGTCCCTCATCGGGAAAGTAGATGCCGGAAAGCATATTCATCAGCGTGGTCTTGCCGCTGCCGTTTTCACCCAGCAGAGACAGGATCTCGCCTTCGCGCAGTTCCAGATTGATGGCGTTGTTCGCCACGACCTTGCCGAACCGCTTCGTTACGTTTTCCATTTTTACCGCACACGCAGGAGCCAAGGCAGTCACCCTTTCTTCAGCGGCGGGGGAGTAAGCACAGTCCCGCGCCGGATCGTTCGATATGGATAATTATAGCATACACCCGGCGGCTTGTAAATTCAAAGTACAGGCCTGACGGGAAAAAATCCGGGAAAACCGGAGCCGTGGAAAAGGAAAGCCGGACTGCCTGAGGCAGTCCGGCTGTTTGGGATTTGAAAGCGATCAGCCGCCGAAGTTGGTATCCAGCAGGTTGATGCCGTCGATCTGCAGATCGAAATAGGGAGCGGAACGGAAGGTGGACTCAGCGAAGTAGCCGTCCACAATGGCCTCGGTGTCGGGAGTGTAGTTGGGATCGGTGTCCACGTCAGCCTTGGAGGAGGTCAGAGTCTCACCCTTCACGGTGAAGGTGGAGCAGTCAAAGACGTGACGGGTGCCGTTCTCCAGCTCGGCCTTCACAGCGTCGATGGCCTCCTGAGTGCCCTCAGCGGCAGCAGTGGTGTTGACATCGGTGAGCACCACGGAACCGGTAGCCAGGGTGCCGGTCCAGTCGGCGTCGATGGGATCGCCGTTCATAGCGGCGGTGATGGCATACTCATAGTAGGGAGCCCAGTCGATCCGGGAGGAAACGATGAAAGTGTTGGGGCAGGCAGCCTGCGTGGAGCCGTTGTAGGAGACGTTGGGAACGCCGGCGGTCTCGCAGGCAGTGGGAGCGCCCATGGAGTCAGCGTGCTGGCTGATGAGGACGCAGCCGTTGGCGATCAGCTTATTGGCGCCTTCCTTCTCAGCGGTCTCGTCATACCAGGAACCGGTGAAGGTCACGTCCATGGTGACAGAGGGGCACACGGACTTGGCACCCAAATAGAAGGAGGTGTAGCCGGAGATAACCTCGGCATAGGTGAAAGCGCCCACATAGCCCATCTTAGCCTGATCCTCGGTGATGTAACCGTTGGCGATCATGTCATTGAGCTTCATACCGGCGGCAACACCAGCCAGGTAACGGCCCTCATAGATGGAGGCGAAGGCGTTGTGGTAGTTGCTCAGGCCCTCGGTGTGAGCCTTGGTGCCGGTGGAGTGGCAGAACTGCACGTTGGGGAACTCCTTGGCAGCCTGAATCATGTAGTCCTCGTGACCGAAGGAGTCGGCAAAGATGATGTTGCAGCCGTCATCGGCCAGCTCAGCAGCCTTGTCGTAGCACTCCTGGCCCTCGGGAACGTTGGTGATGATCTTGTACTCCACGCCCAGCTTTTCGCAGGCTTCCTTAGCGGCGTTGATGAAGTTCAGGTCATAGGTGGAGTTCTCATCATGGAGCATGATGAAGCCGACCTTAAAGTCGGTAGCGGTCTCGGCGGGAGCATCGGTCTTGGTCTCGTCGCCTTTGGCATTGTCATCGTCGCTCTTAGTGCCGCCGCAGGCGGAAAGGGCGAGGACCATAGAGAGACTCAGGAGCAGCGCAAGAAACTTCTTCATTTCAATAAATCCTCCTCAAATTAAATCCTTTTTTCGTCGGATTTCCATATAGGACAAAGAAACCCGTCATCCATATCATACCGAAAAAACCGGAAAATGGCAACGCCAAATAGTCATCAAATTCATCTTGAAAAGTAATACCTTTTTGGTTAAAGAGCAGACATTATAAGCGTGGGTAATGCCTTGCAAAAGCTGTGCAGAAGACAGGCGGTCGCTTTTTCATGACCGGCGTCATAAAAAACAAGACTGTCGATAGAACGGTAAATTCTCCGCGACGGTAAGGAAGGGTGTGTGCGGGAAACCCAAGAAGGGTGTCCTGCGCCATTGAAATCCTAAGTTTTCAGAACTTTTATAAGGTTCTGAAAACTTGTTCAACGTGTCGAAAAGACTTTTTCGACACGATGAAACGCCGCGCAAAATACGCGGCGTCTTTTTCTATGGATATTCTTCGTTAAGACTCCTCTTCGTCCTCCGGCGTGGGGGTGTTGAGCAGGAGGTCGATGATCTCACTGTACAGCTTCTCCGGGGCCTGCCGGAACCGGGCAGCCAGGATCTTTCCCATGTCCTCTCTCGGCACCATGAGCTTCAGGTCCATCACGCTGCCCATATCGTCATCCAGAGACAGGGAAACGGTGAAGGTTCCGTTGGGGCGCGGCTCCGTGGAGCTTTTCACCTGATTTTTCCGCCGCAGAGCCCGGTTGCAGGCATTCAGATTCTTGTCGCACCGCAGTCGGACGGAGTAGGGGAGGCTGGTCTCACAGATCTCACTGTTGCGCCGGCCCTTTTCCGTAATGGCATAGAGGCCGCTCTCCTCGTCCAGAGTCAGGTGTTCTGTTTTTACCAGATCCGCCAGACACTCGGAAAAATCGAAGTAGTCAACGGCATCGTCGCAGAGGGTCAGATCCAGCAGCGTGTCAAAGGGCACCGGTTCAATGACCCGGGCGGCCAGATATAAAATAAGGAACTTGATCTCCAGCTTGTCCTGGATAAATCCGCGTGCGGTCATGGAAGCTCTCCTTTGTATGTGAATCGTTCTTTCATTTCAGTATACCCCAGACGGGCATGATTGTACAGCCGGAAATTTGTCGAAGCCCGGCGAAATTTCCCTTGACGGTTTTACCACGCCTTGGTATGATGAAGTTAACATAACATGAAAGGGCGGGATACCTTGAAAAAGAGAGCATGGGCGCTGGCGCTGGCGTTTCTTCTGGTCCTGACAGGCTGCGGCAAAAAGGAGGAACCGGTCCCTGATCCGGAGCCCCCTGCGGCAGAGGAACCCATTGTGACGCCGGAGCCAGAAGTGGAACCGGAGCCTGCCGTACCGGCGGGAATGAATCCGCTGACAGGACTCCCCATGGAACCGGAATATGAGCGGAACCGTCCCGTGGCTGTGATGCTGAACAATTTGAAAAAGGCCCAGCCGCAGCTTGGCAACGCTCAGGCTGACATCATCTATGAGGTCCCCGCCGAGGGTGGCATCACCCGGATGCTGGCAGTCTACCAGACCTTGGACGGAATCGGTACCCTTGGCAGCATCCGCTCCTCCCGCCCCTATTACATCGAACTGGCGCTGGGCCATGACGCCCTGTACGTTCATGCCGGGGGCAGCCCGGAGGCGTATCAGGATCTGAAAAGCTGGAAAGTGAACAATATCGACGGCGTCAACGGCAGTGCCAGCCAGAGCGCCGTGTTCTGGCGGGATCAGGAACGCAGAAAGACCATGGACTACGAGCACACGCTGGTGACCTCCGGCGAGAAGATCCAGAGCTTCTGGGACAGCAGCAAGTACGCCAAGACCCATGGGGACGGATATACCTATTCCCAGACCTTTACCGACGAGCCGCTGACCGGCGGCGCGACGGCGGAGCACGTCAAGCTGGCCTACACCAGCTATAAGACCGGCCTGTTCGACTACGATGCCGCCACCGGCAGGTATCTGGTGAGCCAGTATCAGGCCCCCTATGTGGATGGCAACACCGGCGAGCAGGTGAGCGCCGTGAATCTGCTGCTTTTGGAGACGAACATCTCCGTGATCTCCGGGGATAAGGAGGGCCGTCTGAAGGTCCGCACCACCGGAGAGGGAGGCGGCCTCCTTTGCCGGAACGGGCAGAGTGTTCCCATCCATTGGAGCCGCGCGGACCGGAACAGCCCCTTTGTATACACCACGGCGGACGGCCAGCCCTTGGCTCTGGGCCGGGGAAACAGCTATGTCTGCATCATGGACCCCAAAACCAGCAAGGTAGATGTACTTCTGGTAAATTGAATCTGAACGCAAGCAAGCCCGGAGACACATCTGTGTCTCCGGGCTTTTCCTTATTTATGACAGCAGGCGCAGAAGTTCTTGGCCTCCTCGTAATCCTCTGGGAGGGCCACGGTGTTGGGCGGGAAAAATTCGCCCACAGGGAAGTTGATGTTGCGGAACAGGCTGCAAGGATCGTCGGTGCTGCCGCAGGAGCACTCCTTCTCCGGCATACAGTAATCGTACACCGGCACCAGGAGCTGGGAATCCCGCTCCAGACGGACGATGGAGAACTGGCCCAGGGTAATGTAGATCCGGCGTCCTTCGTCTCCGCCGCAAAGCTCCCCGCCGAAGCACTGGCTGATGGCCGGGGGCACCTCACACAGATCGCAGTCGCAGTCCCGTCGGCTGCAGCCGCTCTCCACGAGCCGGGCGTCCAGAACGATGGGGTCCACCGCCTCTTGTAGTGATACCAAATAGGCATCCAGCCAAATTCTGCAATTTTAATCTCTGACCCAAAAGGAGCGTTGATAATGGAGCATACAATCACACTTCAGACACGAGAAAATGGGCATTTTGTAAAAAAGACAATCGCAACGGATAAGTATTTCACGGTTTGTCCACATCAGGACGGTGATTCAGACTTTGAGGAAATAGAGGTTCTCTCCATTGCCGATTTGTATGCCATGTGGCAAGAACTGAAAGCCGGTGACAGAGCCTGCGGGGAAAAGGGTTGGAAGTACCGTTTCTACCGTCACAAAATCGTAGAAGAGCGAGACAGCATCACAGGAAAGCTGTGCCTCGTTGACTATGTAACACAGGGCAAGGTATACCGCAGAGGAAATAAGGTCTATTTCGCGCCTGTGGAGGAGGGAGTATAGTGAACACGAAGAAGTTCGATATCCATTGGACAGCAACCCAGGCCGAAATCCGGCATTGGATGCAGAAAGAATCCGAGCGGATGGGGAACTGGCTCGACACATTTGTGATTTCATGGGCGTACATCGGCGATGAAGAAATCTATCGGCTTGAACTATGTTCCGAAGCAAGTATGAAATTGGTCAGACGTGCGCAAGCAGAAGGGCGGCTGCGCGATTGCCGGTTTGGCACGATTCTGTGCCTTGCGTATATCCGAGACAACACGGGAGAGTGCTTGCCAACCATTAAGGCAGAGGGAGACACCCTGTATTATGCACTACGGAAAGATTTCCATATAAAGAGAAATTTGGGCCATACATAAAGAGCGACCATGCTTTTTCCGTATGGCCGCTTTTTTTATTGTCACACAGATTCAAGTTCACAGAAAAACAGGAGAATGCCTGCAAATAAGCACGCAATAAATTGACAATTTAGCAGTAATGTGGTATAATAAGAACCAAAGAACCAGAGTGCTTGTATTCTCAAGAATACAGGCAGAAAGGAGAATTCCGGTGATAGGAAAGCAGGCAACCATCTATACAGACGGCTCTTGCATCGGCAATCCCGGTCCAGGCGGCTGGGCTGCAATCGTCCTTTGCGACGGGAAGCAGATAGAGTTGTCTGGCGGAACAAGCGATACGACAAATAACCGTATGGAGCTGATGGGGCTTATTCGAGGCTTGAAGGCGCTGGACAAATACACAACCAGCGTTAAGATATACAGCGACTCCCAGTATGTTGTGCGGGCCTTTAATAACGGCTGGCTGAAAAGCTGGAAGAAAAACGGCTGGAAGCGAAAGGAAGGCCCGGTAAAAAACCTGGACCTCTGGAAGGAGCTTGATAAGCTGACAGCACAACGAAAATGCACCTTCATCTGGGTGAAAGGGCACAACGGCAATCAGTATAACGAGCTGTGCGACCAAATGGCCTGTGCGGAGAGTGCAAAATATGCGGACGGCTGCGGCGAGGAAGAGGAAAAACCTGATGACTTCTTCTTCAATGCGGATGACATCCTCGTAGCACTCGACGAGGTGCTGAAAGAGGCTCAGAAACGGGAATATGGTGTTGAGATGCCATGCGGCGGGATGGAGCTTTGTGACTACTGTAAGAGCGATGATAGAGAATGCCTCTGTGCGAAGGCGTTCGTCCGCAGAAGGGAATTTTTGAGCAATGGAATGGATTCGGAATAAAACGGCTTATCATTCGGTTGAGGAAGCAATCCTCGGTATGTCGGGCCAAAGCGCAGAAGAACTGCTATCGCCGAGTGAAGTACCCGCAGAGCAAGTCTGCGGCATTAAGCAGGCGGGGGAAACCATTGAGGAATGTATCCGCAAGAATATGCCCGTCGTGATTGTCGGCGACTATGATGCGGACGGCATCACCTCGACCACGATTCTGACACGGCTCCTGTATAGCATGGGCGTCAAGGTGCGGCCCATCATCCCCCGCAGATTCACGGACGGATACGGCGTATCCGATTCGATTTTGGAAGGCGTCGAAAAAAGCCTTATCATCACGGTAGACAACGGCATCTCGGCCGGCGACGTTCTGGACAAGGCCGCCACGGAGCACGGTAACACGGTCGTAGTGCTGGACCACCATCTCGCAGATGGCCGTGAACCGAAACACGCCGCTGTGACTTGTGACCCACACATGGACGGAGACTCCAGCCCGTACAAGGAATATTGCGGTGCGGGCCTCGCGTTCAAGTTGGCGCAGTATATGCTCCACGCTGCGGACATCAGTGCCATGCCGGATGATTTACTGGTACTTGCGTGTATCGGAACGATTGCGGACTCCATGCCGCTGACGGGTGATAACCGAGCTATTGTTATGAATGGCCTGCGGCGAGTCAACAGCGGGGAAGCGCATCTGCCTGCCGGCATCAATCAGTTGCTCTGGACAGCCTCCTCCGGCGCTCCGATGAATGAAGAGACCATCGCATACACTGTCGCGCCGCTTATCAACGCGCCTGGGCGTATGTATAATGCCGGAGGAACGTCCGTGCTGAAGGCCCTACTGTGTACGGATAATAACAACGCACAGACCTATCTTGGAAAGATGGTTGCCATTAACAACGACCGGAAAGCGACTGTTGAGGAGTGGATGGGCAAAATCCGCACCGCGATTGACACGCAGGAGAAGTTGTCCGCGCCGCTCGTTGCATTCGCAAAGAAAATGCCGGAGGGCATCGTTGGTCTGGTTGCTGGCAAGCTGGCAAATCAGTATCATGTTCCAACCATTGTTCTGGTCGAAACGGAAGATGGCATTGCAAAAGGGTCGGGGCGGTCCTACGGAGACTTTGACATGAAGGCTATGCTGGATACCCTTTCTGACCTGCTTATCACATACGGCGGCCATGTGGGCGCTGCGGGCTTATCTTTGATGCCCGATAAGGTTTCCGAGTTCAGGAAACGTGCAAGGGATTACTGCACCGGTATTGAACAAGCGGGCGAGTATATCCGCTATGACATTGTGCTCCAGCCCCAGGATTTTGGAGCGGCAGTTCAGACGCTCAAGAAGTACCAACCGTTCGGACAGGGTGTCCCCAAACCCGTGTGTATGGTGAGGGGATTTCAGGCGTTTGGTATGTTGGAGATGGGCACGAATAAAACGCACATCAAGTTGTCCGGAAGGAATGGAAACGTGGTGGCATTCAACATGGCGGAAGCGTTCCGCAGCATGGGGAGTCCGGAGGTCATCGACGCGGTTGGCAGTCTCGGAGAGAATACCTTCCGTGGGGAAACGACCATACAGTTTCTGGCAGATGATATCCGGGCGCATATTTGATTTTTTTGAAAGGAGGGGCAAAGCGTGAAATTGTCGGCTATCGGTGTCACCCCGCAGAAGGAAAAGCAGTTCAACGGAAAAGGTATTTTCTCTGTTGAGGATATGGTACGCTACCTTCCGCGAAAATACAATGATTTCAGCAGAGAGACTGGCATCTTGCCAGATGACCAAATCTCTTGTCTTATCGTAACGGTCAATAAAGTCTGTACCTACAACAACGGAAAGCCGTTGATGATTGCGTTTTGCGAAACGGAAGACGGAAAGCGTATCTTCGTCAAATGGTTCCATCAAAACTATCTTGCGGCAAAGTACGAGGAGTTCGTCGGACATAAGGTCTATTTGTGCGCAAAACTCGAATATAGTGCAGAATATGACAATTACTCGGCCACCTCGCCAGAAATGTTTGAGCCTCGTATCAGCATCGGAAAGCGTATTATCCCGGTTTACAGCAAAATTTCCGGCATGAGCATGGACTACTTGTCTGCAAAAATGGAAGCAGCAGTCAGTATGCCGGAGGCGCTGGGAGAGACGCTGCCTCCGGATATGGTTGCAAATGAAAAGATGCTGCCCATGCGGGAGGCATTATACTCCGTACATTTCCCGCAGAGCATGACGCAGATAGAGAAGGCTCACGACCGACTTTTGATGGACGACATGGTGTACTTCGCCATGAGCAATGAGTATGCGGCAAGAAGCTCCAGTATTGGCAGCACCTTCAATATTAAAACGCTTGGCACCATAAAGGAAATCACGGAAAACCTGCCATATCAGCTCACGAAGGACCAGAAGGATACCGTGAATTCCATGATTCAGAAGGTGCGGGAAGGGAAGCGCCTGAATGCGCTGGTTCAGGGGGATGTCGGCTGCGGCAAAACCATCGTTGCCATCTTAATGATGGCCGCACTTGCGGAGAACGGATATCAGGCCGTCCTGATGGCTCCCACGCAAGTCCTCGCAAAACAGCACTATGCCGACCTATGCGCAATTCTGGAGCCGGTAGGCTTCCACATCGCGTATCTCAGCTCCAACATGAAAGCGAAGGAGAAGAAGGCTGTTCTGGCATCCATCGCAACCGGCGCGGCGAACATCATCGTCGGTACGCATTCCGTTATTGGAAAGAGCGTGGAATATAAGAACCTTGGCATCACAGTAACGGACGAGGAACACAAATTTGGCGTCGCACAGCGGGCGGCTCTGGTCGAAAAGGCGGCGGCGGGCGTTCACAGCATCACCATGAGTGCCACCCCAATCCCCCGGACGCTGGCGCAGGTCATTTATGGCTCCGCAATCGACCTCTACACCATCCAGACGATGCCAGCAGGGAGGAAGCCGGTTGTTACCGGTATCGCCACGGACGAAGAACGAATCATGCGATTTGTTCTGAGTCAGAAAAGAAAAGGCCACCAATGCTATGTGGTTTCGCCGATGATTGACTCCAGTGAAGATATGGCCGGAGTTCTTTCCGTGGAAGAAGTTAGCAGGGAATACGAGAAATGGCTGAAGCCATACGGTGTCCGCATTGCCACGCTGACTGGCAGAGACAGCAAGGAAACAACAGAGGAAACGATTCAGAAATTCAAGGATGGAACGATTGATGTTCTTATTGCAACAACAGTCATTGAGGTCGGCGTCAATGTTCCGAATGCTACCGCAATGATTATCACCAACGCCGAGCGGTTCGGCCTTTCCTCCTTACATCAGCTTCGTGGACGTGTTGGCCGAAGCAGCCTGCAATCCTACTGTGTGCTGCAAAGCACTGACCTGTCTGAAAAAGCAATGCAGCGACTCGGTGCGATGGTTCGAACCACCAACGGTTTTGAAATTGCGGAAGAGGATTTGAAAATCCGTGGAGCGGGAGACTTCCTTGGAACCAGGCAAAGCGGTGAAAACAAATACATGGCATTGATGCTGGCATATCCGGATAAGTACAAGTACGCACAGTCGCTTGCAAATAGGATTCTGGATGACCGGAAAAAGTGTCTTATCCTCACAAAAGTGCTGGCCGAACAGGAGGACGAAAGTGGTGAATAATGTGACCTTCTGTATCCAGACACTTCCTCACGACAACTCAGGCTTTTCGCTGCCGTCCCCGGACTCGGCGGTGTTGCTTGAGGTTATCGACGAACATAACTGGCTGCACCCGGAGGACCCCATTGACGCGATGCTCTCAAGTTCCTGTGCGGACATCTTCCAGGATGGGGAGCAGCTAATTCCGGTCGGCTCCATTGAATTCGTTGAGAGTGGTCTGAGACGGTGGTATGGCATTGAACGCGGCCTGACACCGTTGTTCATTCCGGAGCAGCTGCGGCCGTTCGCCAACAGATGGGTTCAGGTTGCTCACGGGAAACGGCAGGTTGAGAGCGCCATCGCAAACTTGGGCAAGGCATTCATCAAGAGCGCATCCGCCGTGAAGTGTGACTACGCCGGCATCTACCACGCAGGACAGAAGCTGCCGGACGATACAGACTACTTCGTTTCACAAACTATCGACATCGTTTCAGAATGGCGCATATTTGTCCATCGAGGCAACATTCTCGACCTAAAAAATTATTCCGGCGACCCGTGGCAAATACCTGACAGAACCACCGTAGAGAAGATGGTTAAAGCCTTCACCAATACTCCGAAAGCATACACGCTCGATGTAGCCGTGCTGCGGAATGGCCAAACGGCTGTCATCGAGGTGCATAACTTCATCTCCTGCGGACTTTACGGCTTCACCAGCCCGAAACTACTGCTCATGTACTGCGATGGCATTTACTTCGAGCTGGAGCAGAAAATGTGATGCGGAACAAGGGCAAAAAAGATGCTCCCGGTTGTCCGGGAGCATCTTTGAGGTCAATGGCTCGAAAGTCCTGCAAAGAGACCACCAAGCCAGCGGAGTGCCTGCATGAGCATCGCAATAAGGTCAGCATAGAGACCGGGAGCGAAGAAATAGAGAATAAACAGTACGCCAAGGACGCTCACGATGGTGGAGAGCGTATCCTTTAAGAACTTGACGGCGCAGGACAGCGCCATCACCCCAATAAACAGAGCTACCAGCTGGTCTGTACTCAGGCTTGATAAAAAAGTTTTGGCAGCATCAAATAATTCCGTCATGGGAAAACCTCCTTTGCCATTTTCCCAAGTATAGCGTACAAATTTCAAAACGCCAAATTTTCATTTTCTTGAAAGGAGATGGGATACTCCAACAAGTATCCTCACGAAATCATGAGTAGCAAAAAGCATAAAAAGGGCAGCCTTGTGAAGAAAATTGCGTCCTTCCTCGCAGTCTTCTTTATTCTGATGTCCGTAGGCTACGGCGTCGGGATTGTCCCGGAGTCATGGATAGACGCTATCGAGTACATCGCAAGTCCACTGGATGGCCCTCAAGGGCTATGGAAGGGCGATAAGAACACCGGCGATACGCAGACGTCAAGTCAGGACAACGCGGCGGTACAGGGTACACGGACGCAGGTCTCTGGCACACTCAATGTGGAATTCATAGATGTTGGACAGGCGGATGCAATACTCATTTACAACGATGAAAACGCCATGCTCATAGACGCCGGCAACAATCCGGATGGAAAACCACTGACCAATTACATTAAGAGCCTTGGCATCGACCATCTGGACTATGTGATTGGCACCCATAACCACGAGGACCACATCGGAGGTATGGATGACGTTATTACCGCGTACAGCTCCGAAGTCGATTACATTATGCTCTCCGAGGAGGAGGGAACGACCGCAACCTACCGCTCTGTAGTGGAGGCCGCAGACAGCAGCTCCGCCGAGCAGCTGACACCGAAGGCGGGGGAGACATATACGCTGGGAGATGCCACATGGCAGATTCTATCTTGTGATACGGATATGCCTGACCTGAACGAGTCCTCCATCGTTATTAAGCTCACCTATGGCAACACATCATTCCTCTTCACCGGCGATGCGACGATGAACACGGAGCAGGGCCTCGAAATGAGTGGCTACGACCTCAAGAGCGACGTCCTGAAGGTAGGCCATCACGGCTCCGCAGGTTCCACGGCAAATTCCTTCCTCGATGCCGTGGCACCAGAAATCGCAGTCATTAGCGTGGATTCCGAAAGCGATATGGGCGAAATGTACCATCATCCGGCAACCTCAACCTTGCAGCGTCTCAGCCAGCACGGCATCAAGGTCTACCGCACGGACGAACTTGGAACCATTCGCATTACCAGCGACGGCGAAAAGCTCGCTGTTTCGGCATTTGCAACAAGTACGGATGGAACCTGAGAACCCACATTCTTTTACTCTTGAGTTCTTATTGACAATCAAGCTGTTGTGTGGTATAATAACGTCATAAAGGAAGCCAAGCGAAGTTCGCTGAAACTAATATATGAGAGGAGAAAAACCGATGAAGGTTATCTGCATTGCAAATCAGAAGGGCGGCGTCGCAAAGACAGCGACCACCGCAATCATGGCTTCCGCGCTGACAAAGCGCGGGAACAAAGTTCTTGCGGTCGATATGGACCCGCAGGGCAATCTCAGCAAGCAGGTCGGTGCGGAGGATAACGGCAGGGGCGTCTATAGCGTCCTCAGAGGGGACATCGCCATTCAGGATGCTATCCAGCACTTCGACCGCTTTGATATCTTACCCACCAATATTCTGCTGGCCGGTCTGGAAGGGGAGCTGGTATCTGAGATTGGTCGTAGCTTCCGCCTGAAAAACGCACTCAAGGACAGCGCTGTGCGGGACGTTTATGACTATGTACTCATTGACACGCCGCCTTCCCTCGGCATCCTGACAACCAACGCGATTGTGGCCGCCGACTACATTCTAATTCCCACGGATGCGGATTCTGACGCCATCAGCGGTATCGCCCAGCTCGGCAACACGATTCAGCAGGCAAGGCAGTATTGCAACGTGGACCCGAAAATCCTCGGCATCCTGTTCACCAAGTTCGACCCGCGCCAGAATAACAGCAAGGACATGATGAAAGTTGCGATGCAGGCAGCAAATGCGCTGGACACTAAGGTGTTCAACACCTTCATTCGCTCGGCAGTTATCGTAAAAGAGACCAAGAGCCGTGAACTGGACTTGCTGACGGCTGCACCGGACAGCACGGTTGCTATGGATTATATGGCACTGGCAGACGAAATCGCAAAGGAGGGTATCTGATATGGCAAAGAAGCTCGGAAGTCTCGATACGAACAAAATGTACGCGAGCCTGTTCGGCGGGCCGCAGGAAGCAGCGGAGGAGCAGGAACCGGAAAAGGAGTCTGAGAAGAGACCGGAGGCTGAAACACAGGAAGAGCCGAAGGCAAGTACGAAGTTGCCCGGTGTCGCACAGAAGCCGTCCAAAATCCCTCCTTCTATGGAAGCGATTGGCTTGGAAGAAAAGCCGCGTCGCAAGCTGACCCGTGCCATTTCTCAACCATACCGCTACGACTCCAAAAAGCCGGATGAACTGGTAAAACGCTCGTACTTCATGAGCGGAGACCTGATTCTCGCGCTGGAGGAGCGCGGTATCCGTGAGAAACGCAAGGGCGGCTCCGGCGAACTGTCGGCAATCGTCCGCGAGGCTTTGAGAGAATACCTCGCCGACGAGTTGAAGGATACCGCCGACTTCTGGGAAAACTGAAACGAATCTTATAGCGCCATCGGCAGCGACTTGTAGCCGGTGGCGTTATTTTTTTTGGCTCTCAGGTTCTCAGGTTCCCAACAGAGAGAATTCCTTATTTTTCATATCTTCTGGTATGCTCAGACCATACAAAGGAAGTATCACAAATATAAAACAATTCAGCCAGCGGTTTTCAGAGCCGCTGGCTTTTATATAAACAAATCTAATCGTAAAGGAGAATGCAAAAAATGAGCACCTATCAGGCCAAAAAGAACATGGCGCGTGAGGAAGCTATCGAGTGGCAGGAGTATGCTGCAAAGCAGTCTATGAGCTATGAAGCGGTTGCTGTTGCACAGTTCCACTTTGAACAGCTCGGACGGCGCTATGGCCTACTGACAGAATTCAGGGAGAACGGAATCTGCTAAAAGAAAGGAATGAGTGTTAGCTATGACGAGAGATGATTTGCCGAAAGGCCCACTCGACATTGTACCCTTGAGCTGGAAGGAGCACAATCACGTCCAGTATGCCTACGAAAAGAATTTCGCGGCTCGGATTTGGCGTTTCCGGAACCTGCCTGGGTATGCTTTCATGCACAGATGGGCGCAGAAACAGATAGACACGCATTGCGGTGATAGCCTGGATGGTATCTCCGCAAGAGTCTACATGGATACTGTGTTGGAACAGGAGACCACAGGACTTCAGGCATGGGCAAAGAAGTACATTGCACAGTCCCTTTGGACGGACTACGCCAAGACGCCCAGAGACGCGACGGGCCGCATCCGCGAAGAGTGGACGGTCTGGTGCGGCACACAGGAAAGTCCTACGGCGATTTCGTTCAAAGCGGGGACGAGCAAGGAGGAAATCAGAAGCTGGTTTAAGGAGACGTTCGGTCTGATACCGGCGTAAGACACTAAATCCGAAAAGGGGAAAAACCAATGAGAACAAAGGACAGCATTATCGAGGAAATCATCCAATTCTTCAAGGATAACAAGTCTGTCTTCAACACAGCCATTGAAGAGTTGGACGACTGTAACGAGAACGGGTATTTGGGCGATACTCGCTGCCGTTCTATGGTCGAGCTGAACGACCTGTTCGCCGAAAAAGAGCCGGTTGATATTCTGCGCTGTGGCTTCGACGGCTATGACGCAGACACCTGGAGTCTGGACAGCGGTGGAAACAAGAAATATGGAGCCTTCAATCCACATAGCAACTATTTCTATTTCGACCGCTGCTATGGCAGCTTGGTAAGTTGCGATAGTCCTGACTATTTCAATCAGCTCGACGAGAGCGCCGTTGAAAGTCTCTGTGAAAACCGGAGACATATTCCCACTATCAGGAAATATGCCGATTTGGAACAGCTTTTCAACGAATTGGAAGCATTTGATTAAATTACTAAAAGGAGAAGAAATGATGAATACCAGAATCCATTACCTGTACCGCGATGCGGACAACTACAAGGTCCGGAACGAATGCGTCATCCTCGGTGAGATGACCGAGGAGCAGGAGCAGCGCATCATCGCCTGCTTGGACGAAGAGGAGTATTTCGTGCCGTCCCGTGTAGGGATGCCGGAGCGAAAGTTCGATACGGAAACGGACTCGGACCACCCGTGGTTCGAGTGGGAGCGCATCGAGGAGACCGGGCAGAAACCCACGCTCGAAATCACCGCCGAAGAGCTGGTCAAGCGCTTCGAAGAGGCGAGTAAGGGCTGGGAGTCTGTGAGAACCGCTCCGGAGAACGGTAAACTCCCGTATTGCGTGACCGTTCAGGAAACGCTCTCCCGCACCGTTATCGTCTGGGCCGCCGAGCGCATCGACGCCGAAGTGACCGCGCAGGAGCTGTGCAACGCCGGCGACATCGAACTTGGCAGTAAGGACTTTGTTGACCGTGAATGCACCTGCGACGGTGTGGCGGAGGTTGGAGATTTCGATACATTTGAGGAATACGGCGGCACTCAGCAGCCGGATGCGGAAACTCCTGCTCAGGAAGATGCCGCTCAGCCCGCAGAGACGCTTGATTCTCTCAACGGCCCGTGGCGCAATGATGCTTGCTTGGGTTATGCCGCTGTCGCTATGGAACGTGCAGACCTGGATGAAGAAACAATTCGTAAGGTCATGCACACTCTGGAATCCTGCTTCGACATCATCTCGGTGAGAGAAGCCAGCGACTATTACGCCAAGAAGGCAACTGTGTGCGGCTGGTGACATCTATGCAAAAATGCAGAGACTGTGAGTTTGCCAAGGCCTATGACTTTCCGAGGAAAGGAAATAGTGGGAGTTGGCGCTCTGGACTTTTTGGCCAGAAGGGCTATGTTTGCCATCACAAGGACGGCGAGACTAAGCTGCCAATCATTTTCTACGGTGAAACGGCTCCAAGGAAATGTCCACTACGGAAGTCAAAAAAGTGACCAGAATGCGGGGCCGGATTTCTGGCCCCGCCGAGAAAGGAGAACAATATGAGCGATTATGAGAAATTTCAACTGCAATGGATGCTCGACCACGGGCATTCCCTGCGTGAACTGATGGAGGAACTGCAAAGTCTTCAGTACGATGACCCGGAGGACAGCGACCGCATCTCTACCCCTATTCAGGAATTGTTCCAGGAATGGGAGCAGGACAGAGGGTTCGGCTCCGAGATTTGGCCCTGTGAGGCCGAATGGGCCGAGTGCGAAGGCAAAGATAGCGCCGACTGAAAGGAGAAAAATCATGTATCACGAAATTAAAGGCATCATTTACCGCGTTAATTTCCAGTATGGCAGCTGCTTCGTGGAATGCGACGAAGGGAACGCTCATGAGGAACTGTATCGCTTCTGTGCGAAGAAAGCGGCGTCCGGCAAGGTCATTTCCTCCGTGAACCGCATCTTTGAGGACAGCAGCAGTACGCCCCGTGTATCGGTGCTCTCTCAGCCTGAATACAAGCAGGCGTACCGTGAGGAGCTTGCCCGCAAGGAACGAGGAGACCTGGAAGCGGGTGACAGAGTATACACCCCTCGCTTCTGTAACGTCACACTGGAGGCAGTATACGGCACAGAGAAGGAGCTTCGTGCCGCAGGGTACACCGAACCTACGCATTACCAGAATGACCGCTATGTAATTCGCGGCAAGTCCACCGGCTTCAACCGGATGGTATTCGCTGCGGCGGTCAGATACGCTTAACAAAAAGCGCAGAGGGGAATTTCCTCTCTGCGCTTTTTCCTTTTTCAACGATTGTGGGTTCTCAGGTTCCTGAAGGGGGGAATGGGGTGTCTCCCGTTTCTGTCGGTATACTGAGAGCATACAAAGGAAGTATCGCAAACACAAAGAAAGTTCAGTCAGCGGTTTCAGACCGCTGGCTTTTATATATCCCACCAGAAAACATGAAAAGGAGAAATGAAAAATGAGTTATTCCATTATCTACGGGAGGCAGTTTGTAAAAACGACAAAGGGCATCATCCCAATGATTTTGAGCGGTTCAAACAACTGCACAGAATTTATTCAGGGAAGAGAAGTCCTCGAACGGAACTGGTATCCCATGACGCTGAGCAACAAAGATAAGCGCATTGCCATCCCTGCGGAAGAGCTGCTGGAACGGGCGAGAGCTATCTCGACCGGTGACGGCGCGGATTACGAATTTGCGAAGCAGGGCGGAAAGTGGCTGTATTGCAAGGATGTGCTCAAGTGGGTTGAGAGCGGCATCAGAAATGCCATGAACATCGAACGCATCAACTTTTTCCGCCCCAATACGCCTTTGTACGGCAGAATCGTTGTATGGCGTGGGGACAAGCGCGAAACAGTCCACAACTGCTACTGTAAGACAACACAGGAACTTGAGGCGTTTGCCGAGGAAATGGAAAGCGCGTGGAAGGTATATGGAAGCGACAAAACGGTAACGGAATTCTACCCGTATCTGTCCTTTGAGGGCCGTGAACCGCTTTCCATCGAAAAGATGGCATCCCTGAGTGATGACGAACCGGTTGTCGTGAAAGTGGCTCCTTATGGCTACTACACAAAGACAGAGCACAGCTGCCGGAATTACGAACGCAATAGAGCTGCTGCAAAGGTGTTTAAGAACATCGACGACGCCATTGCTGAACTCGGCAGTATCACGTTCCACGCAAGTAAGGTCACATTTGAACGGGCTGGCGCTGACAGTGCTAAAAGTTCCAAGCCTGCGGAGAAGTTGTTTGCTCTGCGTATCACGGAAGGAGACAGGGCTGGAGCCTATATCGTGAAGCTCACGAGAAGCCGCATCTGGACTTCCACTTCTTCTGAGAAGGCCAAAATGTTTCCAAGTGAAAAAACGGTACTGAAATGGGCAGAAGACCACCATCTCACAAAGCGATTCGGCAACGCTATTCGCGCCATCGAGTCGGTGAAGCTGGAGGTGAAGTCCAATGGATGTTAAGCTGGAGAAAGCTGCAATGAAGGGCTATGAGCTGCCGAAAGGTCTTACACTTGCAGAGCAGGGGTATTACCTGGCACTTCGCACCCTGTACGCGGCATATCAGAAAGGCGTTGTCACGAAGAAGCAGGCTGCCGAAGAAAAAAAGGCTATTCTTGCGGCCTATATGACCGAGCACTCCAAAGAGGAGTTCCTCGACCGTTCAGCTCTTGCCCTGAGTGAGCGCATCTGCAAGGCAGCCGATAATTTCCGCGACAACCAGACGCTGGAGGCGGCAGATGCCTTCTATGCGGCGGTGTTCAATCTGTCTGAAAATTGGCGAAAAGAAATGGAGGAAAAGTAAATGAAAAGATACTGTATTCTCGATGGGGATGAATGTGCCCTCGTAGAAGAAAAACTCGATGAAGCAGGCATTGACTACGATTGGGGTCCTTTAGATAGGTTGATTGTTGAAAACGATGAAGACTGTGATGAAGTGGAAGATATTTTGGATGAGTGCGACATCGCGTATTTCGCTGTCTGATTGTATATGCTTACAACAAAACTGCGGATTGCGCTGAGTCTGGCTCTTCGTCAGCCCCAGCTAATCCCACACAAAATGTCGAATACCCCGAAAAAGGAGGAGAATTGAATCACAACCTTGCGAAAAGGCACCCTTCGGGTGCCTTTTCTTTTTTTGAAAACACACATTCCGTGTGTTTTTCGTGTGCTTTTGTGCATTCTCAAAGAAAACAAAAAAGGCTGGAGAACCGGGAAAGGGTTCTCCAGCCAGGTCCCGTGGCGCACAACCATTCCGGGACACAATCACTATGTTCAGTATAACAGAGAAGTGAAAAAAGTCAAGAGATTCGCAAATTAGGCATTGGGGAAATTGGGATGCTGGTACGGCGCGGATTCAGGACCGCAGTACAATCCGTAAGCATCGCAAATCCAATACACGCCACCGCCCATATCCACGCGGCACCACTGATGCGTGTACTGGTTCTCATTGACGTGTTCATAGGGAATACCCAACATATTCAGGCACAGACCAGTCGCTCGCGTACAGCCCGCACACGAGGCGACACCGGAAACGAAGAAGCCGTATGGGTCGTTGTAGTGCGGCTCTGAGGTCGTATATGCAACCTTGCCACTATCCACCATGTCACGCAGCGCCGACGCAATGCCCTTCAGCTGCTCGGTACGGTCCTTCTTAGCAAGAGGTTCAATGATTTTTCGCGCCGCGTCATAGGCGGCCTGAAATTCGGAATCGGTCATACTCTTTTTGAGACTCTTGTAGTTGGCAAGCTGACTGATAGGAACCGGCTCAAAGGGCTGCTGGTGGAGCGTGAAGGATTTCCGCAGAGAGGGGTCCGCCATACGGCTAATGATAGCCGCAGCAGCGCCACGGGTAATAGTGGTCTGCGGGCCAAAGGTTCCCTTGGCGTCATTGCCGGTCAGGATGCCGGCGCGATAGAAGCGGTAAACAGACTGCGCGTATGCGGCGCTCACGGCAACATCGGGAATAGCCCCATCCTCCACATCGTTGATGACCTTCAGAGCCTCCTCCGGCATGGCATAGCTGAAAATCGTCACAAATGTTTCTCTGCGAGCGGGGCTGTTGTAGGCATCGTCCGCCTCCCATACCAGCTTGTGTGCTTTCGCGTAATCCACATAGGGCTGATACCAGACGCTTGCATCGGTGGTGTCGATGGCATTGCCGTAATAGTTGGCGTGGATGCGGCAGGCCATGACAATGGACTGGATAACGGTCAACTCACCGTTCACGCTGAAATAGCTGTCGGATACGCCGTTCATAAGGCCATACTCATAGACGGACTGGACGTTAGATGCGCACCAGAGTGTATCGGGGACATCGGTGAACTGTCCGGGCGTGTACTGATTCACTTTCTGGAGCGTTTTCTCGCTTGCAAAGGCGGGGACTGACAAGGAAAATGCCAGACACAAGGAAAGTAAAAGCGATGTGATTTTTTTCATAGTATTCTCCTTTTCGAATGTCGAAGGTAGACATTCTTTTTTCAATTCTATAGCCGGCTTAGAAGCAGTCGAGCAAATAGTTCCCTATGACAAATCCACCTATCGGCATAGAGGCGTATTCATCAGGCTGAAAGCCGTTCTTTATGCACCAGTTTGACATTTCTTTCGTCTCCACGGACTGAATGACAATACGAGGAATACCGTTTCTTTTGCAAAAATTTTTGAGCCAGCCAAATATGGCGGTCATGCACCCTGCTCTCTTATGGGAAAAACAAACGCGGGATACAGTTACTTGAAAATCTCCCAACGTTAGCAAACGCAATTCGGTTTCTTCGTTAGGTGAGCGGAGCCAAATTCCAGACGGTTCCATGAAAGCATCTACGCATACATGGTCTTTCTCTTTTATTATGGCAACTAACTCCATGGTATCGCTGTTGCTGAATTTTACAGACCTCATGTTAATTTAACCGTTTGCAGCACGGCGGCCACCGGCATCAGACGTTTGGACTCCTCAAGATGCAGCATACTTACATTGATAAAGTCGGAACTGAGTGTGCCAAACCGCCAGCGGTCCAGCGCGTCGGCATCCTTGAGCACCATGTACGCCTCCCAAATGTCATTACGGAGGGCAGGGTCAGCGTGTTCATCCAGATATGCTTTTGCCTCCTCGTCTGAACGGCAATGATATGTCATAAGGAATCGCGCCACATCATCTAAACCATAGCTATTCTCGAACAACCCGGCACTTCTGGCTCCGTGGTCAGGGGATTCAAAATCGCTGGTACGTCCTGTGTCATGCCACGCCGCCGCGAACAGAAGGGACTTGCAAATCTCAGCTACATTTTTTCTGCGGCCCAAAGGCGTATCCTTGCCGGTATAGCGGGAAAGCACGCGCACACGGTAGAGGAACATAGCCATAAGCGCCACACGCAGCGCATGGGTATTATCATGGTCACAGCTGTCCGGTAGGTCGCAATACGCTGAGTGGACCTCGGAGAACAGGTCTGCTGCGGTAACACGGCTGATGCCCGTATTCCGATACCCGTCCATCGGCTTTTTAATGTTGGAGGCAAATTCGTCCAGCGTATAGCAATCGCAAACTGTAATATCCTGCACCTTGTCAGGAAACACAATGATTTCCGATTCGTTGCGGTCAGCAAGATACTCCAGAACATCTTCCTTCTTCACGAATCCATTCACAACGCGGGAACGTTCTCCACCAAGGCGGGATGCAAAAAAATAGGCAGTATTGATTTCGGTTGTCCACGAAAAAGCCTTGGTATATGGAGTGCTTTCACTGCCTTCTCCACGATAAACAGGAATCACATCAGGAAATCCCTTCAGCTTCTTCCGTGTGCTTGCTTTCTGCTGGCGGCTCTTACAGCGCATCATCTTTTCTGCAAAATCAGGGGAGTTTGCGAGAACGCCCGCACCGCCATCACAGAAGGAATACTCGTGAATGATAGTTGTATACAGCTTTGAGTTTGGTTCGTCTGCATTCAGAAGGTCGAGGAGCAGCTGCATGACGATTTTACCCGTACCTTCGCTGACAACCGGCTGAAGCAAGCGCCGGTAATCCCGGTCAGCATGACACTGCTCCAACTCCGAAATCATGCTGCACGTCCGCCGCTGAAAATCATCGTCCGTTTTGTCGAACAGAAGGGAGTTCCCAAACAGATGAAGGGGGAAGCAGATGCCGTGTTTAGGGTCGTAGTACATTAAGCCATTCACATTCAGTGTTCCCTGTGCGCAGACGACATTTTCCGGAGGAATCTTCGGGAAGCGTTCCACCCACTGTGCTTTTGTAAAAGCGACCGCATATTGGTCTGCGATGCACCGATTGAGGTCATCTTCTGTCTCAATATTGGACAGTCGCACGATATGTTCCAGACTGTTGCTCTGATTGAGCAATCCTAAAATTCTCTGCATTGATTAAACCTCCGCTCCTCATTGACACTCCCCACGGCTAAAGCCGGGGGATTCCTGGTTCAACGACCACAGCCTGCACGAGCGAGGTCTTACATGGTCTCCCCAGGCGTATTGGTTCGGGCGTGTCCCGCCCTACCATGAGCAGAAAGTATATCAGGCTGCGGACGCCCGCTTGCGAAGCCCTTCTTCAAGGATGTTCTGAGCCGCATTGATATCGCGGTCATGGAATGCGCCGCATTGCGGGCAGGTCCAGAACCGGATGCTGAGGTCTTTGACCTCCTTGTTGCGGCATCCGCAGCAGCCGCAAGTCTGGCTGGATGGGAAGAACCTGTCGATGACGACGAGTTCCTTGCCATACCAGTCAGCCTTGTAGGCAAGCTGCCTGCGGATTTCGCCCCATGCGGCGTCCGCAACATGGAGCGCGAGCTTATGGTTCTTCATCATGTTTTTGGAGGACAAGTCCTCCATGCAGATGATGTCATTGCTCCGCACAAGCTGCGTCGTCATCTTATGGATGGCGTCATTCCGCTGGTTGGCAATATGCTCGTGCAGCCGCGCAATCTTAACGCGAGCCTTCTCACGGTTGCGGCTCCCCTTTGATTTTCGGGAGAGCTGCCGCTGGAGGCGGGCCAGCTTTTTGAGATTGCGGCGGTAGCTGTGGAGGTTGTCATACTTCACGCCATCCGATGTGATAGCCAAGTCCTTGATGCCGAGGTCTATGCCGACAGCGGCTCCGGTCTTTGGCGGCGGCTTGATGTCCACGTCGGTACAGCAGAGAGAAACATAGTATTTGCCGCTGGCTTCCTGTGACACAGTAGCAGAGAGCACTCGGCCCTCCACCTTGCGGCTGACGCGGCACTTGACATTGCCGAGCTTCGGGAGCTGCATCGCACCGTCCAGCACCTTGATATTGGTGCCGACGCATTTGCTTTTGTAGCTGCGGCGGTTTCTGTGCTTGCTCTTGAAACACGGGAATCCCGGCTTCTCACCTTGTTTTACACGACGAAAGAAGTTCTGGTAGGCGGTATCCAAATCCCGCAGGGACGATTGCAACGCGATAGAGTCCACTTCACCGAGCCATGGAAGCTGTTTCTTCAAGGCGGTCATATCAGCGGAGCAGGCTTTGTAGCCAAGTGTCGTTTTATCAGACTTGTAGGCGTCGATACGCTTGGCAAGGTAATAGTTATAGACGAAGCGGCAGCATCCAAAGGTTTGCTGTATCTGAATCGTTTGCTCTTTTGTAGGGTAGATACGAAATCTGTAACTATGCTCCATGAAATCACCGCCTTGCATACTTAATTATACCATATTTTAGAAGATTTTTCAACAAAAACCGTACTTTCGGCGTAATTTGGAGCGCCTTATATCCCCATGCCTAAAGGCAGGGGTTTTACGGCGAACCCCGATAATGCTATTATACCACACATTAACTCAAAAGTCAATCTATAGGTGCCGAGGTTCTTAGGTTCCTATAGAAAAAGGTTATTCAGAAGGGAGTGAGATGGTAGTATTGAGGTATATTCAGGAAGTATCCAACACTTATTGCATTTGCCTCGCCGCTGCCGCAAAAAGCACGGATGTAGACCACCCAACACTTATCACACAAAAAGGAGATTTAATCATGGAAGCCAGAAAAGTTGAGCTTTTGGAAAAACGTCCGGGCTATGATACCACCTGGAAAATCAGCACGGATATGGGCATCTTCCGCATTCATCGCGACGAGGACGAGACGCTGGAGCATCTTACCGCGCTCATTGCTCAGGCGCAGAATCCGCAGGAAGTGATTGCCCTCGACCAGCACGGAAAGATATATTACGATTGATTTTTTTGAAGGAGGAAATGGAAAAATGAGTACATCAGATTATGCGGCCATGGGACAGCCCTACACCGCCGAAGAAATTGAAAAAATGGAGGGTGCCGATGTAAACCGTCTTGCAGGCGGAGGTGGTGATGAATGAGACAGTGGCTCGTGCAGCTCACAGCCGGTTTTCTTGGCCGTTGTGGGCTTGATTATCACGAGGCAGATGACCTCGTGGACTTCGCTGAACACATGAACCATACCCGCATTACCAAGCGGGTGAGTAGTGACATCGTGAACACAATTATTATTGAGGCACGCAAGGAAGCGAAAGACTCTTGCAATAGTACCGCCCATATCGACGAGCGTGTGGTGGAAAACTTCCGCAGAATCGCAACCCGTGAGCAGGCTTAATGCCTGCTCACTTTTTTTGCCTAAATTTCAAAGACCCATACAAGAGCAGAATTGCCCCAAGACGGGGCAGAACTGCACCCTAACAGGGCAGATTTGCACCCTGATAGGGCAGATTTGCGCTATTTCACCGAGAGGGAAGACCCGTTTTTCTTACAAAGTCACGAGGTTCTTTGGTTCTCAGGTTCCGAGCGGTAGAATGCGTCGTTTTCTGTGCCTGCCGGTATGCTGAGACCATACAAAGGAAGTATCACATACATAAAGAAAATTCAGTCAGCATCCATTGCGGATGCTGGCTTTTATATATAAAAATTTCATAAACAAAAAGGAGAAATGAAAATGAATTTTGCTGAAACAGTCGCCGGACAACGGTTCCTCAATCACGACTTTCCATCCCTTGTAAAGAGCGCAGAGCGTATTGCAAAGGCAATGGAAGAGCAAAACAAGACTGCCGCAAAGCCATACCTGCTGATTTCGGTCCTTGACCGTGAAATCACCGCAGAGCAGTTTCCATCTCTCGAAGCAGCGCAGGCACAGATGCTGGCTGAGATTGCTCAGACCGGCGTTGCGGATGCCAATAATCTGCATATCGGAGATTGCTACGATGACTTTGAAATCCACGAAGACAACGCATGGGCGAACCATCACGGAGACAATGACTGGAAAATCGTGGAATTGGAGGTGAAGTGAGTAATGGACGTGAAAGTACGCTGCAAAGACGACAAGTACACACGCCATTACAAGGCCGACAAGGTGCTGTACTGTAACAACGGGAAGTACCGCTTTGTGAACGTTATTGTTGGCAACTTCGTCTCGTCCTTCCATCTTGACGACATTGTGGAGTTTGAGGCGGTGGACTTGGTGGTTGTGAAACAAGTAAACAAAAAGGAGAAATGAAAAATGAAACGTGTAAAAAAGAGTCTGCGAGCCTATCAGCTTCTCAGCTCCGCCTTTACAGCGGCCATCGTTGTAGCTGCTGTAGCGCTTCTCTCGGTAGCGGGAGCATCTGACGCCGGTAATCTGACCGACGCCGAGCTTTTCAAGAGCCTGTCTGTGGTCTCCGGCGGATTTGCCATTGCCTATCTTGGCAAGCACATCTGCACGAAGAACATCCAGGCACTTGAGCGCCGTATAGACCGCTATATTGAGCGGAGAGGCATGGTCGATACCTTCACCATGTCCTCCGGCGTCAGAATGGCGCACTTTGAGCTTTCTGTACCGAAAGGGAAAGAGACCGTCCGTACAGGCCGTATCCTATGCCGCCGCTCTGCCTTGAGCGATACGGTGTGCGATACGATGGAGGACTGGCTGCTCATGTCCGGGCTGCCGTCTATTTACGCCGGTGATGCGGTCTGGTTCTCAGATGACCACCAGACGTGGAAGCTGGTGGAACGCGCTGTGGAGGGCGATGACGTCGTACTCTATGAGCGTGTGCCGGCAAAAGGAGCCGCGTAACCAAATACACAACGCATAGCGGAATGTCCTATTGGGACGTTCCGCTATGCCTCTCTATAGGGTACAGAAACATCCAAAGCAGTGCGGGCAGGGAATACAGGAACTCAAGTGTTCAGGTTCCCGGCAGAAGTAGTATGTTTCTTGAAGAAAGCACGGCAATATAAGAATA
>CDZI01021376.1_pt1 | contig 85678 bp, 73 predicted proteins | sample 554811 | NCBI WGS metagenome assembly CDZI01 (sample SAMEA3182110, study PRJEB8094) | gut metagenome | biome: human; feature: gut; material: Stool; isolation source: human stools | place: Canada | collected 2013-04-23
GGGCATCTGATTCACAGAAAAGGAATCGAGGATTTTCTGGAAATGGCAAAAAGGATGCCAGACATTATTTTTCTATGGTTTGGGGGCGGGAACAATGCATTGATTCCGGCAGAGATCAAAAAGGCTGTGGCAGAGAAGCCGGAAAATGTGATCTTTGCCGGTTTCCAACCGTCCGGGATCCTGCGGGATGCGTACTGTGGTGCGGATGCATTTGCTTTTTTCAGTTATGAAGAGACGGAAGGAATCGTGGTATTGGAGGCATTATCCTGTGAGATTCCTGTGATCGTGAGAGACATTCCGGTGTATGAAGGGTGGCTTACCGACGGCGAGCAGGTGCGCAAAGCCAGCAATCTGGATTTCTACGAGCAGGCAGTCCGAGACATCTTGTATGAAGAACCGCGGGAAAAAGTAAGACGCAGAATCCGGGCAGGCAGGGCACTGGCGGAGGAACACAGCATGCGGGCGACAGGTGAGAAACTGTATCAGATAGAGCAGAAGCTTTTGTAGACATCCCTCTTGCAAATTCAGAGTCTTTATCATAAAATGAGAGTACCTTACAAAGGAGGTGCTTACGATGAACCTTGTAATTACTATCAGCCGAAGATTCGGAACAGGAGCCAGTCTGATCGCACAGGAGCTGTCTGAGAAGCTGGAGGTGCCGGTATATGATAAGGCGTACATAGAGCATGAACTGGATGGTGACAGTTATGCTACGGAAGCGGAGGTTATTAAGGAATTGGCGGAACATCCCTGTATTATTCTGGGACGTTGTGCATCCGAGATCCTGAAGGATCAGCCGAATGTATTTAACGTGTATGTGTGCGCGGATAAGGAAGATCGTATTGAACGTATCATGAAGAAGGAAAGTCTTCCCCACGATGAGGCAAAAGAAATGCTTGAGAAAAATGATGCGGAGCGCGCCGACTATTATTATGAAAATACCGGTAAAGTGTGGGGTGATGTGAACAATTATCATATGATCCTCGATACCACCAAACTGGGAATCGAAAATTGTGCGGATATCCTGATCCGGTATTTTGAAAGAGTGGAAATTATTTGACAACCCGGAATGCGAATGGGCGTTACGATTTCGAGAGTATACAGTACGAAGAAATCGTTTAGGATATAAATAGAGAATAGATTATAAACAGATGCCCGACACGGACATCTGTTTTTTTGTGAAAAACATTTTAAACATAGTAATAAAATTAATCAATTATACAACATTATAAAATTAAAAGTATGGTTTTAAATATAACAAAAAATGATATATACAATTGAAAATTTTAATCAAATAATAAAAAGGAATAATCACTGAATAAAATAGCCTTTTTCTTGAATTTATAGGTATATGACAAAAATGTCACATTAAAATACATCAATTAATAAGATAAGAATATATCTTGCTTACAGAAATTATGAGTGTTAAGATAATGCAATCAGATAAGTGAAAATAGTAAAAACAGCAGGTTTTGAAAATAAAAAGTAATCATACGGCAGGAGGATTTCCATGAACAGCGCAGACATTGCAGCAAAATATCAGAAAACTTATTTTATGCCCCCCGAGGTGACCTACGACTGGGTAAAAAAGGACAGTATTACCAAGCCCCCTATCTGGTGCAGCGTTGACTTAAGAGACGGCAACCAGGCATTGATCGATCCCATGAGTCTGGAAGATAAGCTGGAATTCTTCAAGATGTTGGTAAAGATCGGTTTCAAGGAGATCGAGGTTGGTTTTCCCGCTTCCTCCGATACGGAGTACAATTTTATCCGTGCATTGATCGAGCGCGACATGATCCCGGAGGATGTGACTATTCAGGTATTGACGCAGGCGAGAGAGCATATCATCCGCAAGACCTTCGAAGCAGTCAAGGGTGCGCCCCACGCAGTGATCCATCTGTATAATTCTACTTCCGTAGAGCAGAGAGAACAGGTATTTAAGAAGGACAAGGAAGCCATCAAGAAGCTGGCAGTAGACGGTGCCCGGATGTTAAAGAATCTGGCAGAGGAGACCGAAGGTAACTTCACCTTTGAGTACAGCCCGGAGAGCTTTTCCCAGACCGAGGTGGATTATGCATTGGAAGTCTGCAATGCAGTACTGGATGTATGGAAGCCCACTGCTGACTGCAAGGCAATCATCAATCTGCCCACCACCGTACAGGTGGCAATGCCCCATGTATTTGCCTGTCAGGTAGAATATATGCACAAGCATTTGAAATATCGTGATAATGTAGTACTCAGCGTACATCCCCATAACGACAGAGGCTGCGGTATCAGCGATGCGGAGTTCGGCGTACTGGCCGGAGCAGATCGTGTGGAAGGTACTTTGTTCGGCAATGGCGAACGTACCGGTAATGTGGATCTGGTAACCGTTGCACTTAATATGATGTGTCACGGTGTGGACAGCGGACTGGATTTCTCTCATATTATGGAGATCCGCGATGCTTATGAGAATTTCACCGGTATGAAGGTACATGAGAGAGTTCCTTATGCGGGAGATCTGGTATTTACCGCATTCTCCGGATCCCATCAGGATGCCATCAGCAAAGGTATGGCATGGCAGAAGGAAGGCAGGACCGGCAAGCGCTGGGATATTCCTTACCTGCCTATCGATCCTGCAGATGTGGGAAGAGAGTACGAATCCGATGTTATCCGTATCAACAGCGTATCCGGTAAGGGCGGCGTAGCATTCGTATTGAAACAGCAGTTTGGTTTCTCACTGCCTGCAGCCATGAAGGAAGAAGTCGGCTACCTGGTAAAGGGTATCTCCGACAGGCGTCATCAGGAATTACTTCCCAAGGAGATATATGCGATCTTCGAGGAAAATTATATTTATCCCCGTAGCATCTTCAATGTTCCGGAGTGTCATTTCAAGCAGGAGAACGGTATTCAGGCAGAAGTGACCATCGAGCAGGGTGGAGCTTCCAGAAGTATTACCACTATGGGTAACGGACGCCTGGATGCAGTCAGCAACGCGATCAAGACATACTTTGGCATTACTTATGAGCTGTCTGTATACGAAGAGCATGCGATTTCCAGAGGTTCCAACTCTAAGGCAGCTACCTATGTAGGCATCGTCCATGACGGTAAGTTCTACTGGGGTGTTGGCGTGGATGAAGATATCATCAAGAGTTCCATCGCAGCATTGGTATCCGCTGTGAACAAGCTGGCAGCAGAGCAGCATATCACTTCCGGCAGAGAGGAGCGGATCGTGGAGATCATCAGTTTCATCCAGAAGAACTACGTGGATGTAACACTGGATATGCTGGTAGATACCTTCCATCTCTCCAAGCCGTATTTGTCCAAATACATTAAGGAAAAGGCCGGCATGACCTTCCAGGAGGTTGTAAGGGAAGAACGTATGAAGAAGGCAAGAATGCTCTTGAAGGAGACCAATCAGACGGTGGAGACCATAGCGGCTAATGTTGGTTACGAGAATGTGGAGCACTTCAACCGCCTGTTCAAAAAGGCTTATGATATGACTCCGGTACAGTATCGTAAACAGAGTGCGGAATAAAAAGAAACGCCGTTGTTTGTCATTATCTGACAGGCAACGGCGAAATTTTACTGTTTTACTGTTTCGGAAGTGTTGTTTTCATCCTGCGATTGCAATTTCTTTTCCAGTGCGGACTGCTTGGCAAGGATGACACCGACCTTATCGTAAAGGTCTTCTATCATGATTTCGGTTTTCAGATTGACTTTGTAATCATTCTCAGCACGACGGCGATCCTTTTCTTCCTGCCGGTTCTGACTCATCATAATAAGAGGCGCCTGAATGGCTGCCACACATGACAGGACAAGATTAAGTAAAATAAATGGATAGGGATCAAAAGCTTTTGCTGCAAGCAGAGTGTTGAGCACCATCCAGAGAACCAATACACCTGTAAAGGCGAAAATAAATGCCCAGCTTCCGGCAAACTTTGCAATAGCATCCGCAGCTTTCTGACCAAGAGTATATTTTTCCTTTTCCCCTGCGGGATTTATGGAGACTTTACTGTCTGCCAGTAAATTCAGAACTTCTTCATCCGTCATATCATGTCGGATGTCCTTGAGTATTTCTTTTAATAGTTTTCTGTTTTCCTTCATAATGAAATCTCCTCGTTATTCATAGTGCTTATATTTGTCTCTTATAGTGTTTGCTGTGAAGAGAATGCACAAACGCTCTTTTATATTGTACTTTTGATGTGTTGTTATTTCAAGAAAAATAAAATATTATTATCAGATATTGTTTCTTCTTTCGAAAAGAAAATCTGAAAAAGTCTGCATTCGACAGCACGATTGCAATTTTGCATGTATGTTCTTCGTTACCATCACATCACTGTCTAACCCGCATACGTTATGCAGGACAATAGTGCCGGAAATGGGACGACGGTCTGCGTCTACCTCTGAGATGGTCACACCGGTCAGACGGCTGCGCCCATGGATTTCTGTGACGGTGTGACTCAGGTAGAGTGGGATATTGTAGTCGTCCAGACATTGCACAATATTGCGGGGCAGGCCGGATGGGTATGGCATCAGTTCAAACACGGCTTGCACATGGGCACCTTCCAGTGTCATCCAGGATCACCGCGGCTGCGTTCTTTGCAGCCCATGGCCAATACTACAGCCTTGGCCTGATACTGGTATAGCCCTTTGCAGGTGGAAACCGTAACACAGCGGTCAGTGGTCAGGCTCAACACCGTGGCACTGGTTTCATAGGGAATCTGTCTCTTCTTATTATGCTCTACTATATTTTGAGCAATAGATTGTATTCAGTATAACATAACTATCAGACACAGCCTTCTTTTTTATAATAATAGACTTTTCATCCTGGTCGAAGGGTAACTGGAATCAGAGGATGCTTGTAAAATTAAAAAGTTTGAAATCAATCTGTAAAAAATATTGATCTCTTCGAGCGTTAATATAAAAAACAGTAATGATAGGCTGTGGTTTTGTTGGTTCCGCATCGGTATTTGCTCTGATGCAAAGTGGACTATTTACGGAGATTGTCCTTATTGATGCAGATAAGAACAAGGCAGAGGGAGAAGCAATGGATATTCAGAGTTTAAAATATCCAAAAGAGGGCATGGCGGACATTTTTTTAGTCCGCTATACCCTGAAGTATTGCATCACATGCTGTCCTCGATATATTTGTTCAGTGCAAGATAAACACCGGCAGTCCAACCCATCATGGGAGGCATTTTATACTCATTGTCAACGTTGATATTGCCTTCAACGACGTTATATTTTTCCCAAAGATTGTTCGTTTCATCAAATACCTTTTCAACGAGGTGAACAAATTTCTGAGCAATTCTCAATGCATCTTCCTTATACCCATATTTGTCCATACCCATAATTGCAATATACTGCAGGCATGCCCAGCCATTAGGATAATTCCATTGATAGACACCGGGCACATTATTTTTTGCACAAGTGAGAATGCCGTAGTCAGTTTCGAGTTCCGGAAGTCGCTTCATTACTGCGTCAGCATGACAGGAATCAACTAAGCCGACAAAAAGGGGATAAAACGATGCCAAGGAAAAAATATGGCTCAATGAATTTTTTTTGTAATTGTAATCAAGCAAAACACCGGTTCCATCATCCATATATTTCAGCATAAGTTCTTTGCGGTATGCTGCTTTTTTGCTCCAAAAGTCCTCGAAACCGTTGGTAAGCTGAAAAGAAAAATATTCCATATTTTTCTCAAAACCATATAAAAGTGAATTAAGATCAACCGGGGCAAAATGAAATCCTTCAAAGTCCCATCTTGGAGTTACATCCCATCCGCTTTCACATGCCATGACCATATGGGTTGCAATATCCTTTGCAGAAGCATCCGGTCTATATCCGCATCTTTTTTCAAAATAATCAGCAGTGTGTTCATAATCAGCAGAGTCAACAGATCCGAGATAACGGTTCAAACCACATTCGGTATTTCGCTTTGACTGCCAAAAATTATATTCTTTTTCAAGTATCGTATATGCTTCTTTAAGCCAGGAGACATCTTTATAATAATCATATACATCACGCACCATAAATGATAAAAAGGGTGGTTGTGAACGAGTCAGAAAGTAGGTGCGGTTTCCATTAGGCATCATTCCATACTTGTCAACAAGGTAAAGCATATCACAGGTATTATTCCGAACCTGATACATTTTGCCACTTATGGCAAGGCCTTTATCTGTAAAGTAGGTATCCCAATAGTACATTTCATCAAAATTTCCTACAGATGGTACACAATAAGGAAATGGCAGACCTAAAAGAGTGTCATTATCATTGGGGTTGAATTTAATGGTTTCATTCCAGTGTTTTTCAATATAATTTTTAACTTTTGTATTGCTCAATTTATATCCTTCCTTATTACAAATCCTTATGCAGATCAGTTCATATATCTGCTTTTACCATAATAATTTTCTCTTTATTTGTATATACCGAATATTTGATGTAAGTTGTGATATTTTGAACGTGCGTAATCATATATTCATTTGTTCAGCTTTTCAAAAGTTTTTTGATTATTCTTCTTTAAATCTATAAGATTAGCACTCAATCATGATATTGTCCGAACAACATACACCCCCGTCTGTTATCATTTATTTGCAGAATGGATTATAAAAGACATTTGAATAATTATAAATCAATGAATTTCATGGAAAATCGTTTTGGAAAAAGCGGAGTAAAGTAATGACACACATTCAAATTATCACAACCTAAATCAAATATTCGGTATATACAAATAGAAGAACAATTATTATGGTTAAAACAGAATATGTTAATTATCTGCTAAGACAATGAATGGGGGTTAGAAAATTGATATTTGATAATATACTTTTCCATAATGTAGAAGAGATGGAGCATACCGAGAAGGGATATCTTCTTCGCAGAGTGTGCAGTGAAACACGGAATAAAATAAGTGAAGGGGTACAGGATAATTGCTTTTCGACAGGTGTGGAATTACGATTTAAAATGATAAACGGTTCTGCAGATGTAATCTTACGTTCAGATATGGTTGCTGAGAGTTCTACCGTACATGTTTTCTTTGGTTCTTTTCAGGGAGGGTGGGAATATTCTTCCAAAAATATCAGTGATGTAGATACCAGGATTCATATTGAATATCCCGGAACAATAAAAAAATTACAGCAGCTTACGGCTGAAAACCAACTGACTTTTAATCCTTTGGTAGTACGTGTGATCATGCCGTATACCCCCTGTTATTATGTTGGAATCTCAGGGGAAGTGGAACCGCCGGAGGAGAATGATCTGCCGAAAAAAACATATCTTGCATATGGCTCTTCCATTACCCATGGAAGTCTTGGTCTGATCCAGCCGAATTCATATCCTTTCCGAATTGCACAAAAGCTGAAAACCGATTATATAAATATGGGTTTTGCGGGCTGTGCTCTTATGGAAGAAGAAATGGCAGAGTATCTGGTATCGCGTAAAGACTGGGATTTTGCTTCTGTAGAAATGGGCATTAATGCGGTCGGAACAGTGAAAGATCATGGACTGTTTGAATTTGAAAAGAGAATTGACAGATTCACACAGATTCTTTCCAGAGATCCGCGCCCGGTATTTGCTACCTCTATTTTTAAATTTAATGGTGAAGATCAGAAACTGGCACAGCAAATGCGGACTATTGTACAAAAATATGCCATGGAACGACTGATATTTACAGACGGTCTGGATCTTTTAAATGAAGCAACCTTAATCTCAGCGGATTGTACACACCCAAGTGTCGGAGGAATCGAACAAATTGCTGATAGATGGGGAGAGATTATGCGGAAATATCTGTATCAATAAAAAGATGCAAATAAAGGAGGGCAAAGCATGAACTTTATAAACAAAACGGCTATATCAACGGGAGCCGCTTCCGGGATGGGACTGTTAATGGCACAGAATTGGGCCGGACTCGGGGGGAATATTGTTATGTGCGATGTGAACAAAGAAATGCTGCTTGAAAAAGTAGATGCAATCAATGCGCAGAACAAGGGTCGTGCAGTGGGAGTTGTCTGTGATGTGAGGGATTACAGGCAGGTGGAAAATGCCTGCAAAACAGCACACGATACCTTTGGCAGCATTGATCTGGTTTGTAACTTTGCAGGAGGCGCAGCTACACGCATACTGGGTGCACGTGGGAAATACAAAGAGTTTCCGGATGTGCCCATTGACATATTTGACTGGGGCATAGATGTAAATCTGAAAGGGCAGTTCTATTTCTGCCATGTGGCATGTCGCTATATGCGCGAACAGAATAGCGGACTGATTATAAACATTGGTTCCATCACAGGTATGGAAGGGGATGGATTCGGCATGGATTATCCCACAGCGAAAAGCGGTGTCATGTTCGGCCTTACAAAGTCCGTTGCACAGTATGGTGCGAAATACGGTGTCCGTTGCGTATGCGTATCTCCCGGACCGGTACTGACCAGACCGGGTATGGCCGGTATGAAAACGTTAGAGGGACGTGCAGCAGATCCCCAGGAGATTATTGATCTGGTGTTATTTATTGCATCTGAAAAAGGACAATTTATCAACGGCGAAAATATTATGATTGACGGCGGCAGAAATGCAATGGAAAGGTGTAAGTAGGTACAGAAAATGAAAGCAATGAAGATGGGAACAAATGGACATTTAAAATGGGCAGAAGTGGAAGATCCCCGGATCCGTGAGGACGAAGTCCTGCTGGAAGTTCATGCGGCGGGCATGAATCGTGCGGACCTTCTGCAGAGAGCAGGACAGTATCCGCCGCCAAAGGGCTGGCCGGATTATTTCGGTCTGGAGGCGGCCGGTATTATCCGGCAGGTTGGAAGCAGGGTTGCCAAAGAAGGAAAGTGGAAAGTCGGTGACCGGGTATGTGCATTGCTGGGAAGCGGAGGCTATGCGGAATATGTTGCGGTCCCGGAAGGACTTCTGATGCCGATTCCTAGGGGACTTACAATGCAGCAGGCAGCGGGACTTCCGGAAGTATACGGAGCTGCCTATCTGTTCCTGAATAAGGAAGGAAAGATCCGTAAAGGTGATACGGTTCTGGTGCAGGCAGGGGCAAGCGGACTGGCCAGTGTGATGATTCCAATGGCCAAAGCATTTGGAGCAAGAGTGATCACAACGGTGCGGAATACGGAACTGGAACAGAAAATCCGGCATCTGCAGGCGGACATTGTGGTGAATACCTCAGAACAGAAACTGAAGGAAGTCATGCAGGCAGAGCTGGATGCAGGAAGAGGTGTGGACATTGCAGTGGACTGTCTTGGCGGAGAAATGGTGGAAGAGTGTCTTCCGCTGATGAACATGGATGGACGCTGGATCATGATCGCCACACTGGCGGATGATTATGCAAAAATAAATCTGAAAAATCTGTATGCCAGAAGAATCCGCCTGATCGGAACGAATCTGAGAAGCAGAACACCGGAACAGAAAAAAGAGCTTCTGACCGAAATGGTAAATGTGTTATGGCCGAAGGTGGAAAGCGGTGAAATAAGACCGACCATTGACAGAGTGGTACCGATAGAACAGGCGGAGGAGGCAATGGATCTGATGCAGGAGGGAAAAACGGCAGGTAAGGTGATTTTAACGGTGAAGGAAGGAGATACCTTATGAAAAGAGGGGACAGAAAAACGTTTCTTACCTGTGAGAAACCACTGTTGACGGCAATGGTACAGGCGCAGACACCACAGGAATGTAAGGATATTATTTTAAATTCCATCTGGGATGGTGCGGAGGCATTTGGGATCCAGCTGGAAAACCTGAAAAAAGAATATCGAAAGCCGGAGATCCTGGCGGATATTTTTGCAAGCTGTGAAGGAAAACCGATCTATGTGACAAGCTACCGGAATTCCAACAGCACAGGCGATACGGACGAAGAATGTGCAAAACTGCTGCTTATGGCAAGTGAGTGCGGAGCAACGCTTTGTGATATTATGGGTGATTATTTTCATCCGGAACCCCATGAACTGACCATGAATCCGGAAGCGGTGAATAAGCAGAAAGCACTGATAGAAGAATTACATAAAAGAGGAAGCGAAGTATTGATGTCAACTCATATCCATGCTTTTTATCCGGAAGAAAAGGTAATGGAAATTGCAGAAGCACAAAGAGTAAGAGGTGCAGATGTCATAAAGATCGTTAATTATGCGGAGACGGAAGACCAGTTGATGGAAAATCTGAATATTGTTTATCATATGAAGAAAACATTGGACAGGAAATTCCTCTATCTGGCAAATGGACCTTACAGCAGACTGTTGCGTCAGATCGGTCCCAAACTTGGCGTGTGCATGTATCTTTGCGTACAGAATTATGGACCGCTGAATTCCAGGGAACAGCCCAGGGAACAGCCGCTTCTGCGGAATCTGAAAACCATGCGTGATAGTATGCTGTGATAAGAATGCTGTCGGAAAGAAAAAGAGAGTGGAGACAATCTATGACATATGTGACAGAGACAGAAATAGATCAGCTGATCAGCAGGCTGACAGCTGATGAGAAGGCACAGCTGGTCTGTGGAAGCGGAAGCATGAACACCAAAGGGGTGGAAAGACTTGGCATTCCCGAAATGACCATGGCGGACGGACCATGCGGAATCCGCGGAGAAAGTGCGGATGATTTTACCACTTTTCCCTGTATTACCAGTGTGGCATCTTCTTGGGACAGGGAGATCGGCAGGAAGATGGGACAGGCACTGGGAAGGGAATGCAGAACCCATGGGATTGATATGCTGCTTGCACCGGGGATCAACATGAAACGCCACATCCTGTGTGGACGGAATTTTGAGTATTTCTCGGAAGACCCGGTTCTTGCGGGAGAAATGGCTGCCGGGTATGTGAACGGGTTACAGGAGACGGGGACTGCTGCATGTCTGAAGCATTTTGCGGTGAATAATCAGGAAAAGTACAGAGCAGAGATCAGTGCAGAACTGGATGAACGCACATTGCGGGAAATCTATCTGAAGGCATTTGAGATCGTGGTAAAAAAGAGCAGACCGGCCGCCGTGATGTGCGCCTATAATAAGGTAAATGCAATATGGTGTTCGGAAAACGAACATTTGTTAACGGAGATTCTGAGAGAAGAGTGGGGGTATCAGGGTACGGTGGTCTCTGACTGGGGAGCCGTACAGGATACCTGCCGGGCACTAATGGCAGGAATGGACCTTCAGATGCCAAAAAATCAGGATATCATGGAAGAGATCCGGGAGGGCCTGGAGAAAGGATACCTTTCACAGAAACATCTCGACGACGCTGTAAAACGTGTCCTCCGGCTTGTATACCTGGCAAAATCCGGCGGCACAGATACCGTTGCATTTGACCGGAAACAGCAGCATGAAGATGCAATGGAGATCGAAGCAGCTGGCATTACCCTGTTAAAAAATGAAAACCGGGTACTGCCCCTGACACAGGAAAAATACAGGAAAGTTGCTGTAATCGGTTCCTATGCAGTGTCGCCCGTACGGTGCGGACAGGGTTCTGCGGAGGTCTATTCCTTCCAGCAGTCCGTGGACCAGCCGCTGGAGGAATTAAAAAAATGTATGCCCCGGACAGAGTTTGTCTACGTGGAGGGTTTCAACAGCCGGTCTTACTCTGACCAGATGCTGTGGCCGAAATTAGGAGAGATAAAGGAAGCGGCAGAGCAGGCAGATGCGGTTCTGGTCTTTGCAGGAACGATGGTATCGGAAGACACAGAAATGTTTGATCGAAGGACCGCAAGATTAAATCCCAATTTCGGAATGTTTATAGAAGAAGCCTGCAGACACAATCCCAACGTAGTGGTCGTACTTCAGTCGGGCAGTGCGCTTATCCTGGATGGCTGGCACCAAAAGACACCGGCGATTCTGGAAATGTGGCTGGGAGGAGAAGCCTGCGGGAAAGCAGTGGCACAGATTTTGTGCGGAGAACGGAATCCCTCCGGAAAGCTTGCAGAAACATTTCCCTGCGTGGAAAGAAGGGACCTGAATTATCCGGGAAACGGAAGGTACATCGGGTACGATGAGAAACTGGAGATCGGGTATCGTTATTATGACAGACATCCGGAGGAAATAAGTTATCCCTTCGGTCATGGCCTTTCCTATACAACGTTTGATTATAAAGATCTCTGCGTATCGGTGGATGAGGACAGAATCAGAATTTCTTTTCAGATAAAAAATACAGGGAGTTTTCCAGGGGCAGAGGTTGTACAGATTTATGTGGGAAACCCGGGCAGTACAGTGTCGCGTCCGGTAAAAGAGCTGAAGTCCTTTGACAAGATTTTCCTTCAAACCGGGGAAAGTAAAAGCGTGGAGCTGCAGATCCCGCTGGAGGAGATCGGATATTATAATGTCATGCTGAAGAAATGGGTAACGGAAAGCGGCAGATATGAAATTTATGTAGGAAGTTCTTCGCAAGATATACGGCTGAAAAAAAGTATCTATGTGAAGAATGTGAGAGATGTGTATACCCAGAGCCTGGTCAGCCAGGGGCAAATGATAGGAGATGCACATGAGTAATACTTTAGAGAAAAGATAGGAGGATATCATTATGTATGAAACACCGGTAATGGGTTGGAACTCATGGAATACTTTTGGAAGCCATATCAATGAAGAACTGATTATGGAAATTACGGATAAAATTGTCTCGGAAGGATATCAGCAGGCAGGCTATGAGTATGTTATTATTGATGACTGCTGGTCACTGAAAGAACGGGTTGATGGGAAGTTGGTCGCAGATCCGCAATTATTTCCTCATGGAATGAAAGCACTATCGGATTATATCCACAGTAAAGGACTTAAATTTGGGATGTATTCCTGCGCAGGATTTAAAACCTGTGCAGGTTATCCCAGCAGCTATGGTCATGAGTTTGAGGATGCCAGACAGTTTGCGCAATGGGGTGTGGACTATCTAAAGTATGATTTCTGTAATTTTCCGGAAAGCGGAAATGCAAAAAATGCATATCTCACCATGGCAATGGCGCTCAGGAACAGCGGAAGAGAAATCTTTTTAGCAGCCTGCAACTGGGGGGTGGAAGACCCGGCAAAGTGGATGCGTTCCAGAGGGGCAGGAAGTTATCGTTCCACAGGAGATATTTTTGATGTACCGAAGAGCTATCGGGATATTTTCATTTCACAGGTGGAGAACATCGAGGGAAATGCACCGGGATGCTATAACGATATGGATATGCTAATTGTTGGTATGCATGGAAGCGGTAATGTGGGTATCGGAGGATGTACCGATGAACAGTATCTGCAGCATTTCGCTATGTGGGCATTTCTTGGTTCCCCACTCATTATAGGTGCGGATATCCGCCGGCTAGATGATGCAAATAAAGCAACGCTTCTGAAAAAAGGACTTATTTCCATACATCAAGATCCCGATTGCAGACCTGCATTTGTCATAGGAAAAATGGAAGGCCAGAAGTATACTTTGGGAAAACTCTTGTCCCATAACCGTGTTGCTTTCGCTTTTTTCAATGTCGGAACGAAGGATGACTGGGGACAGAATATGAGCATTTCCTTTGATGATCTTGGAATCCATTCAGAGTCCGGAGTGGGATTGAAGTTGACGGATGCTGTCACGGGTGAAGATTATGGGGTGTTCTATGATGGCTATCATGTGAAGCTTGCCCCGGATCAGTGCAGGATACTGATCGGTGAACTGGTGGCTGCATAATGGAAGAGTTCTGTATGTGTTGCGGTAAGAAACTTAACCATGATGAAATCGCTCTTCACAGGAAAATTTATAGCAGAGCAGCAACGAGGTTTTTGTGTATTTCCTGCTCGAGCCAGTATCTTCAGGTGAGTAAAGAACTTCTTATTGAAAAGATGATGGAATTTAAGGAGATGGGCTGTACTTTATTTGAGAAGAAATAAAGCAAGACGGAAAGCTTGTGAATAAGCTTTCCGCTTTGTTTTATAATAGTGAAAATTCAAACAAAAGAGAAGTAAAAAAGCAAAAATAGTTGATAAATGCACATATTCAAATTTTAACAATTCAAATCAAATAATCAATATATACAAATAAGGCAGGCATAACTATGATAAAAACAACAAACAACACAAAGGGAGGAAAAAGGCATGTCAAATAGTATAGCAGTTTGTACGAATAATAAAAAACTGCAAAAAAGGGACAGCGGAAAGACTTGGAAGCTGATGAAACAAAATTGGGTTCTCTATGTATTTCTGATTCCGGCAGTCGTATATATAGCCACATTTATGTATGGACCAATGTACGGATTAGTCATTGCATTTAAAGATTTTGTGCCGGCAAAAGGAATTATGGGGAGCAGCTGGGCAGGTATGAAATGGTTTAAGATGTTTTTTGAGACTCCGAGATTTTGGCAGATCCTGAAAAATACGCTGGTGTTGAGCCTGTATTCTCTTGCAGTAGGATTCCCATTTCCGATTATTCTGGCCTTGGTTATTAATGATATCAGGGCGTCAAAAATGAAAAAGTTTTGTCAGACGGTTACCTATATGCCATATTTTATTTCCACGGTTGTACTGGTGGGAATGTTATCCGTATTTTTCTCGCCGGATTCCGGATTTGTCAATACATTGCTTGCAAAACTTGGAGGAAGCGGAACTACTTTTTTTATGGGAGAAGAGAAATATTTCCGCCATATGTACGTCTGGTCAGGAATCTGGCAGAGTATGGGATGGAATTCCGTTATTTATATTGCAGCACTTTCCGGTGTGGATCAGCAGTTACATGAAGCAGCAATGATTGACGGTGCAAACCGTTTTCAAAGAGTGTTGCATGTCGATCTGCCAACAATTCTGCCGACAATCATTATTCTTCTGATTATGAATTGCGGAAGCATTCTGAATGTAGGATATGAAAAGGTTTATCTGATGCAGAATGATCTTAACAGTAGTGTATCAGAAATAATCTCAACCTATGTATATAAAATAGGTCTCCAGCAGCAGCGCTACAGTTATTCCACGGCAATCGGATTGTTCAATAATATTATAAATTTCGGATTGTTGGTCACAGTAAATAAAATAGCAAAAAAACTCAGTGGAACGGGACTTTGGTAGGAGAAAAGGAAATGAACAAAAGACATAAAATGAAAAAAATGAGCAGGGATGATCTGATCTATGAGATTATTACAAAACTATTTCTTGTAATTGTGATGATTGTAATTCTATATCCGGTGTATTTTGTCCTGGTGGCTTCGTTCAGTGATCCAATCTATGTCAATAGCGGAGAGATGTTATTTTGGCCGAAAGGATTTACACTCCTTGGGTATCAGCGTGTCTTTAAAGACAGCAGAATCTGGATTGGCTACCGCAACACGATAATGTACACGGTACTGGGAACGATACTTGGTGTGGCAGCGACGATGCTTGCAGCGTATTCTCTTTCCAGAAAAGATCTGCCCGGCAGAAAGATTATCATGTTTTTGTTTATTTTTACAATGTATTTTTCAGGCGGAATGATTCCGTACTATTTGGTAGTAAAGGGACTGGGACTGGTAAACAGCAGAACACTGATGATTTTGTCCGGTGCGGTCAGTGTTTACAATATTATTATTGCAAGATCCTTTCTGGAAGCGAATATTCCGGAAGAATTAAAAGATGCTGCCAGTATTGACGGCTGTGGCAATGCACGTTTTTTTGCACAGATTGTTGTACCGCTGTCAAAGGCAGTAATAGCAGTTATTGCACTGTATCTGGCGGTAAGCTATTGGAATTCCTATTTCAATGCAATGATCTTTTTGACAGATACAGATAAATATCCATTACAGTTGTATTTAAGACAGATTCTGTTGACGGTATCGGAATCGGCAAGTATGGATTCCAGCCTGGATCCGCAAGCACTGATTCAGTTGCAACAGATGGGGCAGGTAATCAAGTATGGCGTCATCGTCGTTGCTACTGTTCCGATTATCTGTGTATACCCGTTTATTCAGAAATATTTTGTGAAGGGTGTCATGATCGGTTCCGTCAAAGGATAAGACCCGATCTGAAAATAGAATAAGGACACTAAAAAAGGAGGTTACGAATGAAGAAGAAAACAACAAAAACAAAAGTGATGGGGGCAATTCTCTCCACCACAATGGTGCTTAGTATGCTTGCAGGCTGCGGCACAACAGACAGCACAACAGAGACAGCAACAGGCGGTATGACTACCGGAGAAACAGCATCTGCAACAGCTGCTACGGAGACGGATACCACTCCGATTACCTTTAAAATTGCTGTAACAAAGCATGCGCTTTCTAAATGCGACGATTTTAATGACAAAGTGGCATTTCAGATGGCAGAAGAGGCAACCGGTGTTCATATCGAATGGGTCTATGTTGAAGACGGTGCAGGGGAAAAGGTGAACACCATGCTGACAGCGGATATGCCGGATGCGTTTTTGGGACTGTTGGGTGAAAGCTAGATTGCAACAAGTATGGATTCCTTCCTGGATATTAGTGGAATGTTGGAACAGTATGCACCTCACGTATATGCAGATTATAACAAAATGCAGTTAAACGGTCTGGATCTGATAAAATGGCCGGACGGTTCCATTCGGTCCCTGATGACTGGACTGGAAGTTTCTTATCAGAACGATGCAGAAGCCATTCAGTATATTAATAAAGACTGGCTGGATCAGTTGAATCTGGATGTGCCAACTACCGTGGATGAACTCTATGATGTACTGTGTGCTTTCCGGGATAATGATATGAATGGAAATGGAGATAAGACAGATGAAATTCCCATGGAATTAGCTGAAAGCAACTGGGCAGGACAAGTTCTGAATATGAGCAATCCGTGGGGAATCGCAGCCTGGAATGCTGACAATTTGAACTATTATTATAAGATTCAGGATGGAAAAGTACTTCCGACAGCAAACTCTCAGGAATACCGCGCTTATCTGGAGTATATGCACAAACTGGTTGCAGATGGACTGCTGGATAAAGAATGCTTTACCGAGACAAATGACCAGTATTATGCAAAGATAAAGAGCGGAAGGATCGGATTCTTCAGCGGCTGGATTCCGCAGTCCCTGCTTTCGGATGAAGAGGCTGCAAAGTGGGTTCCGGTCAGAGTGCTGAAAGCAGAAGACTCCATCACTCCTGTAAAAACGGGAATGCGCAATAAAATGTTTGCCAACAGAACCGGATTTGTAATTACGGCAGATTGTGAAAAACCGGAGCGCCTTCTTCAATGGTGGGATTATCTTTCCAGCAGTACAGAAATGAAATATACAGTTAGATTTGGTGAAAAGGGTGGTTACTGGGATATTGACAGTGACGGCAATGTCATTCAGAAAACACCGGAAGGATTGACTGCTGATTTCACAGTGGAAAATTATAAGCATACGTACGGAATGAATGACCAGTGTCCGTTGATTTTGAAGGATGAAAGTATTAAAGTAGACAAAGAGGAAGCTTATAATACCTGGGTTCGTGAACAGAATGTAGGAGTAGTCTGGGATCAGTTGGCAACGGAATATGTGCCGTTCCGCTTTGTGGTTCCGGCAAAGGTTGATGAAAGAACCTTTATGGAAACCGAGTTAAGCGAGTATATTGCCAACTTCCGTGCCAACAGCATTATAAACGGTGTGGATGACGCCGCATGGGATGCGTATGTGAAGCAGCTGGATGCTCTGCAATATCCCGCTTGGATCCAGTGGTATCAGGACTATGTGGACGGAAAATTTTAAGCGGAAATAACAAGAACGCAGACAGGTAGATAAATAGGGAGGATGGAACAGATGAAGAAGAGACGATATCAAAAGGATTCTGTATTGATAAAGTTTATACTCAGTTTTCTTCTGGTTTTGATCCTCCCTGTTTTTTTGTTTTCTTTTGCATATATAAAATATGATCAGAAAAATTATCGGGATAAGTTGTTAAAACAAGAGCAGGATGCGTTGGATCTTCCTTTGCAGGAGTTAGAGCAATATATAGAAGAGATGAAACAGATTGCGGTACAGACACCATTGCGATCCTATGTGGATCAAAATGATCTGATGAACTATGAAAAGGCACATAAACTGATTCAGATGCTGGGACGGTATCGTGGAACACATTCTGTGTTGGAAGAAATAGCGGTTTATTACGAAGATTCTCCGGAAACTATTTTTACGGAAAAAGGAACATATTCTCAGGAATACTATTGGGAATATCTGAAAAATGGGGAAGCAGTTTCATTGTATCAACTGTTGCAAACGAAAGAGAGTGGAGAATGGATCACGGAGGATGAACTTGCGGATGACAAAGAAGACACAACTGGTTTTCTACAGTACATTTTCAAGACACCGGACAAAAGCTGCTGGGTTTTTACACTGTCAGCAAAAAAACTGGAAGAACTGCTAAAGCAGAATGATACAATTACAATTTTATATGATAAAAATGGAAGACAATTATATCCACCGCAGGAGGAACTCGAAAAATTCCGAAAAGATAAAAGAGGCGTCATTGAATTGACAGATGTCAGTCGTTCCGGAACACTTACGATTGACCGGTATGTGGACAGCAATCAGGTTTTTTATGAGGTACACAGAATGATGATGTATTTCCTGTTTTGCCTTGTATTGGTTCTCATATTTGGGGCGTGTCTGAGTACAGCATTGTCATTCTGGAATGAGCGTCCAATCTGGAAATTGCGGGAATTTTGCAAAAGTAAGGTAAAAGATATTCCACCCATGCATAACAGCATTGAAATGGTGCGTTTTGCCGTAAGCCGAATGGATGAGGATATGCAGACCTTGAGTCAGCAGCGGGAAAAAGAATACCTGCTGTTTCAGCTTTTATATGGAAAACCGCTAAATGAAGAGCAGGCAGCACTTCGGCTGAAACATCTTAAAATGTTTCAGAATGCGGAAATTTACACTCTTTTCCTGATTTCTGCGGCAGACGGGGAAGAGGGATTTGAAATCAGCAGATATACCAAACTGTTTGAAAAACAAATTGGATGTGAAGTCTATGTGATGAACTGCGGATGCAGAAATGTTATTGGAATCGCAGGAACACCCAGAAAAGAAGCAGAGAGACTGCAGAAAGTATTTTACACGATCCTGGAAGAATATCCGGAAGCAAAAGAAGAAGTGACAATTTATACCTGCGAACCCTGTGAAAGTCTGGAAGAAATCAGCAGAGCTTATCTGGCGGTTCTTGCGGAAAGCCAGAAAGATTTCGAAGAGAGAGTAGGACAGATTGTGGAAGTATTGAAAAATCCACAGCAGGAATTCCATTATCCGGAGCTGGAACTGAATGCGTTGTACGAAGCTACGGTTGAGCAGGATACAGAGAAAATCATCCTGATTATGGAACAACTTATGGAAAGCTTTCCGAAGCAGACAGAGATAGATTTTATCTGTATGGCATTGTACTGTGATATTGTCAGGACATATCGAAGAGCGTTGAACAAAACTTCATTGCGCAGTGAAGAACTGAAAATGCTGCTCAATATCGAAAAAAAGCCGTCGCCACAGAGCGTTCAGGAGATTAAGGCGATAATTGGAGCTATTTTAAGGCAGAGCATCGAATGTATGGAAAAACAATCTGCAACAAGTGTGGCGGAAGATGAGGAAATCAATGAAATTTTTCGGTTTATCCGGGAAAACAGGGAGAATCCGGACTTGTGCGTCAAAATGGTTGCATCCAAGTTCAAGCTGTCGATTTCTAATCTGAGTCACAGAGTGAAAAAAGCAACGGGACGAAATGTTTCGGATTATATCACGGAAATAAGGATGGAATATGCACATGAGCTCTTAAGGGATACGGATTACAATATTCAGACGATTGCAAGTATGGTCGGATACACGCAGGCATCCAGTTTTGTCAACAAATTTAAAAAATATTATTCTGTTACACCTGCAGAATACAGAAGAAAAGTTAAGGGAGATGAGTAAGATGATAAAAGGAATTCAATATTTTAGCGATAAGGATCATGAAATGACTCGTCAGGAAGTATTTGAGTCGCAGTTTATGTCCGGTGCAGTCACGCTGGAGGTTTCGGAAACACCGGTCAATTATGGATTTTTGGGATTCGGCGTAGCAATTACAGGTGCTTCCTGTTACGAGCTTTTCCAGATGGAACCGCAGCAGCGCAGAAAGATTTTGGAAGATATTTATTCTGAAGACGGCTTAAACCTTTCGGTTGCAAGACTTTCTGTCGGTGCCAGCGACTATTCGGCAGAGCTGTATTCTTATGATGATGAACCGTTTGACACTGCACTGGAACATTTTTCTGTCGAACGGGATAAAGAGTACATTATTCCAATGATCAAAGAAATTTTAGAAATTCGTCCGGATCTGTATCTGTTTGCCTCGCCCTGGAGTCCTCCGGGATGGATGAAAACAGGAGGACAGATGTGCGGCGGATATATGAGAAGAGAGTATATTGACTGTTATGCGGAGTATTTTATTCGCTATCTGAAAGCCTATGAAGAAGAAGGCATTATAATCCGCGCAGTAACACCGCAGAATGAGCCGGAGACTCATCAGTTTGGGAAAATGCCTGCCTGCATCTGGCATCCGGAGATAGAGTCTTCTTTTATTCTTTCTCTGAAAAAGAAGTTGAAAGAGAACAATCTGGATGTAAAAGTTTGGATGTATGACCATTCTTTTACCGGAACACAGCGGGTTTTATGGATGCTTGAAAATACAAAAGGCTTAAAAGAAAACTGTGACGGTGCAGCTTTTCATTACTATGACGGAGCAATCGAGGAAACGATGAAAATTCGGAAACAGTACCCAGATCTGGAACTGCATTTTACGGAAGGAGGTCCCCGACTGTTTGACCATTATGGAAACGACTGGTGTAAATGGGGAATCATGTGTTCTAAAGCGTTGAATCTTGGCTACCGCTCTTTTACCGGCTGGAACCTGATACTCAATGAATGCGGAGGTCCCAATATCGGACCTTTTTTCTGCGGCGGACTGGTGACGGAAGACCGTGTTTCCAAGGAAATAGAGTACAGTGGGCAGTATAAGACATTTCGTCATATTGCTCCTTTTATACATCCGGATTCCAAGATTTATGCTGTATCTCCGGATTCTTATTTTGGAGAATATATGTCCCAATATCCAAATATTATGAAAAAAACAGAAGGATTTCTGATTGAGAACAAAACGGAGGAAAAAGTACTGGTTTTAGTCAATCCGAATCAGAACAAAATGCAGCTGCAGATCAGACTGGAGCAGAAATGGTATTACGTTGAAATGATGCCAGAGAGTATTTCCACAATAGTTTTTCAGCGGTAATCAGCACACTACAGACGGAATAGAGATGCTGATTCTTGCAGTGCTTTATTTATATGGATCAACAGTTTTTCTGAAGGAAAATTTTTGTAGAAGTAAGAAAACGAAAGGATATAAAAAGGATGAAGAGACATTGGATATGTGAAACAGCTCCGGCTGCAGACCCTAACAACATGATACAAGGAGTTGGCTATCGTATCACTCTGCTTACAAGCAGGCTTGTGCGGTTTGAATTTCAAAAAAACGGAGAATTTATAGAGGAAGCTTCCCAAACCGTCTGGTACCGGAATCTGGGAAAGGTTTTATACCGCATAGAAAAGAAAAAGGATTGTCTTGAAATCGAGACAGAACATATTCGAATTCGTTATGACGAAAAACCGTATGCGGAAAGCATTTTAAGTGTTCGATTGTTGCAGCCGGACAAGGAATGTGATCTGGAATGGTATTATGGAAAAAATGAGAAAAAAAATCTTTGGGGAACCGCGAGGACATTAGATGGCATAGATGGAGAAATTCGGTTGGAAAAAGGAGTCATCTCAAGAGACGGATTTGCAGTGCTAGATGATTCAAAAACAATCCTGCTGACTCCGGACGGTTGGATTAAAGAGAGACCGCAGGGAGGAGAAGATTTTTATCTTTTTGCTTATGGGCATGACTACCGGGCAGCAGTGAGGGATTTCTGCCGGATGACAGGAGAAATGCCTATGCTTCCGAGATTTGCACTTGGAAACTGGTGGAGCAGATATTATGCATACAGCCAGGAAGAATACCTGAACCTTATGAACAGGTTTGATGCAGAGAAGATACCGTTTTCAGTAGCGGTTCTTGACATGGACTGGCATGTGACAGAGATCGACAAAAAGTATGGGGACGGATGGACGGGGTATACCTGGAATCCGGAATTGTTCCCGAATCCGGAAGAATTTATGGAAGAACTGCATGAAAGAGGCATGAAAATCACCTTAAATGTACATCCGGCGCTCGGAATCAGAGCCTGTGAATGTATGTACAAAAAAATGGCACAGGCTATGGGAATTAATCCGGAAACAGAAGAACCGGTGGAATTTGATATCACGGATCCAAAGTTTTTGGAGAATTATTTTGAGATCGTGCATCATCCATATGAGAAAGGCGGTGTGGATTTCTGGTGGCTGGACTGGCAGCAGGGAGGACACACGGCAGTAAAAGGTCTGGATCCGTTATGGATGTTAAACCACTATCATTATTTGGACAGCGGGCGGAATGGAAAACGAAAAATTACATTTTCCCGTTATGCCGGACCAGGATCTCACAGATATCCGGTAGGATTTTCCGGCGACACAGTTATTACATGGGAATCTCTGGATTTCCAGCCTTATTTTACTGCGACAGCTTCAAATATCGGCTATGGGTGGTGGAGCCATGATATCGGAGGGCATATGCTCGGACTTAAATCGGATGTAATGGAAGTACGTTGGTTTCAGCTTGGTGTCTTTTCGCCAATTAACAGACTGCACAGTACAAAGGCTGCTTTCGGGGGAAAAGAACCATGGAATTTCAGACCGGAAGCAGAAAAGGCAATGGGAGAAGCATTAAGATTACGCCACCGACTCGTACCATACCTGTATACGATGAACTATCTGGCATATAAAGAGAGCAGGCCATTAGTTGCACCAATGTATTATGATTATCCGGAATTCGAATATGCATATCCGAAAAGTTTTCTTAAAGGAGGAGATAGAAATAACCAGTATTTGTTCGGGACGGACATGATCGTTGCGCCAATTACAACGGATCTGATTCCAACCTTACAAAAAGGAAAAGTAAAAGTATGGATCCCGGAAGGATGTTATCATGATTTTTATACAGGAATGATCTATCAGGGCGAAAAAGTCATGTGGATGTACCGTGATTTAAGCAGTATTCCGGTTCTGGTAAAAGCTGGTGCAATCATTCCGATGCAGGAACAGATCTTTGGCAGTAATTTCTTGAAAAATCCAAAAGAACTGACCATTCGGGTTTATGGTGGAGAAAACGGCGAATTTGTTCTTTACGAAGATGATAATGTAACAGAGGAATATAAAACAGGAAAAGAATGTTGTTTCACAAAGATGAAGCTTGACTGGGAGCATGGAAGTTTTAGGATAGAAAGACCGGAAGGAATGGTGGATCTTCTGCCAGATACCCGCATTTACAACATTGAGATATGTGGTGTAAGGGAAGCAGTTCCCAAGGTTCTGATAGAAGGAGCAGAAACAGATTTTTTATGGAAATACAGTAAAGAAAACGGCAGCATCCATATCTCTGTTCCAGAGATGAAAACCACACAGGAAGTGGAGGTCATTTTTGAAAAGAAACTGTCCTTAAATGATAACCGGGAACTTGAGTGTGTGTATGAACTTTTAAACCACGCGCAGGGAGATAATACGGCAAAAGAGAAAGCATACCGTATTCTTCAAATCGAAAAGAATCTGGCGGTGGCTCTTTTAGAGATTAAAACAACAGGACTAGATAAAGATATCAGACAGGCAGTTGCGGAAATCATGACTGCAGATATGTAAAGGAGAGAATAAAGAAATTATGCGAAGGGAAATTTTACTCAATGACAAGTGGTATTTCCATAGAGGTGATATACAAATGGAAAAACCATATTGGAAAGGACCTGTTTACACACAGAGCAAGACGGAAAGAAAATTAAACGGACCGGCAGCATACGCCTATGAAGATGCGCCAGATCAATACGCTTTTACAAAATCGGGTCTTTTAAATCATGAAGAATGGAGAGAAGTAACCATTCCGCATGACTATATAGTGGATCAGGATCTGAGTGAACGGGAAAACAGCGCGACGGGATATCTTCCCTACCAGAACGCGTGGTACAGGAAACATTTTCAGATGCCGGAAGGAATACGTGATAAACGGGTAATGCTCCGATTCGACGGAATAGCCGGAGTGTCGACCGTGTATTTAAACGGCTGCCTGATGTATCACAATTTTTCGAGATATAACACATTTGAAATCAATATCAGCGATTATGTTTTTTATGAGAAAGAAAATGTGATTGCGGTTTATGTCAACACAGAGGATTTTGAAGGTTGGTGGTATCAGGGCGGTGGAATTTACCGGGATGTGCATCTGACGATTACCGACCCGGTTGCCATTGATTTATATGGAGTCTATGCACCGTATCAGAAATTGAATGACACTACATGGGAAATCAATCTGGAAACAACCATAGTGAATGATTCCTATCAGGATTGCCGTATAACGGCAAAAAGTTGTCTCATAGATGAAGACGGAGTGGTTGTCGGTGAGGCAGAAGGCAGTGGTATCGTTGCGCTTCGGGAGAAGGGAGTTCTGCATTATTCCATGCAGGCAGATAATCCCAAACTGTGGGGTTGTGAACACCCACATCTGTATAAGATCAGGACAGTTTTATATCAGAATGGGGAAGCAATTGATGAAAACAATATTCGGATCGGATTCCGAACGGTGGAGATTTCAGCAGAAAAAGGACTTCTGATAAACGGCAAAAAAACCTTTATCAACGGTGTGTGTGCACATCAGGATTACGGCATTACCGGACTTGCGGTTCCGGATAATGTAGCCAGATATAAAGTAAAACTGATTCGGGAAATGGGAGCGAACGGATACCGGACAAGCCATTATGAGCAGACCGAATCATATATGGATGCATTTGATGAAATGGGATTTCTGGTCATGGATGAAACCCGGTGGTTTGAGAGCACGAAGGAATCCCTTGAGCAGATTGATGCCCTGGTAAAGCGGGATAGAAACCGTCCAAGTGTGATTTTATGGTCAACAGGAAATGAAGAATACTTTTTCGTAACCGAGCAGGGAAAGAAGATCAACAAGGCGATTGCCGCACATATCCGAAAACTGGACAGTACAAGATATATAACGGCAGCAGAGGATAAAGATCCGGATAAGTCTTCCATTTATGAAGACTGTGATGTGATCGGAATCAATTATCATCTGGATCTGTATGACCGTGTTCATGAATTGTACCCGGAAAAGGCGGTATTTGCTTCGGAATGCTGCGCAACAGGCACGACAAGAGACTGGAACTTTACATCAAGTGGAAATTCCAGGATCCGGGATAAAGATATAGATACAAATTCATGGTTCGCGGCCCGGGAAAAGACGATGAAGGAGCTTCGTTCCAGAGACTATGTATTCGGGGCATATCAGTGGGCAGCAGTAGAGCACAGAGGTGAAGCTGCATGGCCGGCGATCTGTTCCAAGTCGGGAGCATTGGATCTGTTTCTGCAGAAGAAGGGTGCCTTTTACCAGAATCAGTCACACTGGACAAGCGAACCAATGGTACATATTGTTCCACATTGGAATTTTGAAGGTCTGGAAGGACAGGAAATTCTTGTCGCCGTGTATACGAACTGTGACGAACTGGAGCTTTTCCTAAATGAACGGTCTCTCGGAAGAAAGCCAATTGAACGATACGGACATGGGGAGTGGAATGTTGTATATGAAAAAGGAACACTTAAAGCAGTCGGTTACCGGAACGGAGAGATGGTGGCAGAAGATATCCGAAAAACGACAGGCAGACCGGAACGGCTAAAACTGACGCTCATGAATGAGTATGAGAAAAATGGCAGGGATCTGGCGATTTTTACCTGTGAATGTGTGGACAGCGAGGGAAATATGGTTCCGGATGCATCGGAATATGTCCGTTTTTCTGTTGCGGATCCAGCAGTTATTGTGGGAACGGGATCAGATCACTGCGATCATACGAGAGTCGGGCTGCCTGAGCGGAAGATGTACATGGGAAAAATTACGGTTGCAGTCAGACCTGCGGCAGGGCAGGGAACCATCGAACTTCTTGCCCAGAGCGATAATTGCAGACCGGTGTTGTTTCGTGAATAGGAACAATTGACAAGCAATCTTTTGGAAGTTGTATGATTTGATGAATGCAGATAAATGAAAAGGAGTATTATACATCAATGGGATATTTGTTTTTACTTGCATCGCTTATTACCGGGGCAGCAAAAGGGTATTGCGGAAAGAAAACAAGTGGTTACGTGAATGAGTATAAAGATGCAATGTTGGTAAATGCGATCAGGATGATGTTCTGTATTTTTATCGGATTGGGAATGATTGTTTTTGGTGGTAAAACAAAATTTCTGCATATTAATAGCACCATTTTAGCGGTATCATTGCTTTCCGGTGTGGCAAATGCTTCATTTGTAGTATTATGGCTTATTGCAGTAAAAAAAGGAGCCTATATGATGCTTGATGTCTTTTGTATGCTGGGAATTTTGATTCCGATTATCGGTTGTGCTGTGTTTTTTGGAGAAACCATTCGTTTAAATCATATTGTGGGAATGGGTATTCTTTTTATCGCCGTTTGCATTATGTGTTCATACAATAATTCAATTAAAAGTAAATTGACAATATCGTCATTGGCTGTATTGCTGTTGTGTGGAGTATCCAACGGTTTTTTAGATTTTTCACAGAAGCTGTTTACAAAGATTTCACAAGGGGTACCAATAGCTGTATTTAATTTTTATACATACATTTTTTCGACAGCCATCCTTAGCGTATGTTGTTTTGTGTGTTGGGAAAATTCAGATAACAAAACACTTATAAATATAAAACCGATATTTTTGTATATTTTGATTATGTCCGTGTGTCTTTTCTTATATTCGTATTTTAAGACTCTGGCAGCACGGTATCTGTCTTCTGCCCAGCTTTACCCATTATCCCAGAGTGGTTCCTTGATTTTATCGACAATGATGTCTGCAGCACTGTTTCATGAGAGACTGAATATTAAGTGCGTAGTTGGCATAGCATTGTCATTTGTTGCGCTGATCGTCATCAATGTACTATAGGTATCATTTTATAATGTTGGTGATTTATTGCTTAATGAGTAAGTAGATATCTATCATGATATTATCAAAATAAAAAGGAGTATTACTATGGCGGTGATTTATGACTCGGAAAAAAACATTTTTACTCTTCATACAACAAATACTACATATCAGATGAAAGTCGATTCCTATGGTTATCTGCTTCATTTGTATTATGGCCCCAGAACGATGGGCAACATGGAATATCTCTTGGTTTATATGAATCGTTCTTTTTCCGGAAATCCTAATGTGGCTGGTAAGGATGTAACCTACTCCCTGGATGTTCTGCCCCAGGAATATCCCACATTGGGAACGGGAGATTACAGGGCACATGCACTCAATATTGCAGATGCGGAGGGTGTGGAATGTTGTAATCTGACTTTCCGGGACTATGAAATCAGTAAAGGAAAATACACATTACCCGGACTTCCGGCGGTATGGGCAGCAGAGGATGAGGCAGATACTTTAAAGATTACTCTACGGGACGAGACCGGAATTGTAGAGGTGCAGCTTATGTATGGTGTTCTGGAAAAAGAGGACGTCATCACTAGAGCTGTCATCATTAAAAATACAGGCAGGGGAAATGTTACCCTCAAAAAAGCGGCAGCAGCGGCACTGGATTTTGTCAGCGGTGATTTTGATGTCATCAGCTTTTACGGAAAACATAATATGGAACGTATGCTGCAGCGTCAGCCGTTGGGACATGGAACATTTTCCGTGGGAAGCTGCAGAGGAACTTCCAGCCATCAGTATAATCCAGGAGTGATTCTGGCAGACCGGGAGGCAACAGAAGATGCAGGAAGCTGCTACGGTATGCTCTTCCTGTACAGTGGAAACTTTCTTTGCGAAGTGGAGAAAGACCAGTATAATCAGACCCGTTTTCTCATGGGACTTGGTACGGAACAGTTTGACTATTCCCTTGCTTCCGGTGAGGAACTTATCGTGCCGGAGGCAGTCCTTTCCTATTCGGCAGCAGGATTGTCCGGTTTATCCCGGCAGTATCAGTCCTGTATTCGCGACCATGTCTGCCGGGGAAAGTATGTACATACCAGCCGACCGGTTCTAATTAACAGTTGGGAGGCAAATCATTTTGATTTCAACGGAGATACCATTGTTGATCTGGCAAAAGAAGCCGCGGCTCTGGGCATCGATATGGTGGTCATGGATGACGGCTGGTTTGGACGACGGAATGACGATAATTCTTCCCTGGGAGACTGGAAAGTCAACGAAGAAAAACTGGGAGGAACTTTGGAACAGCTTATTGACCGGGTACACGCAGAAGGTGTGAAATTTGGTATCTGGCTCGAACCGGAGATGGTAAATGAGGACAGTGATCTCTATCGTGCCCATCCTGATTGGGCAATCCAGATTCCGGGACGAAAGCCAGTGCGTATGAGAAACCAGCTGGTTCTTGACTTTTCCAGAAAAGAAGTGAGGGATGCCATTTACGATCAGGTTTGCACCATACTGGATCGGTGTGAGATTGATTATGTGAAATGGGATATGAATCGCAGTCTTTCCGATGTATATGCAGGAAATGTTACTTATGACTACGTGCTGGGAATCTATGAAATTCTGGAAAAAATTGTAATACGATATCCGAACCTGCTGATAGAAGGATGTAGCGGCGGCGGTGGAAGATTCGATGCCGGAATGATGTATTATACTCCCCAGATCTGGTGCAGCGACAACACGGATGCCATTAACCGGGTAAAGATTCAGTACGGGACATCCTTCTTCTATCCCATTTCCGTGGTAGGTTCCCATGTGACGGCAGTGCCCAACCATCAGACCGGAAGAAGTGTCAGCCTGATTACCAGAGGTGTGGTGGCAATGGCAGGTACTTTTGGCTATGAGTTAAATCCTGCGCTTATGAGCGAGGAAGAAAAGAACATCGTAAAGCAACAGGTTCTGACCTATAAAAAATATGAGAGTCTGATCTGTGAGGGCACTTATTACAGACTTTCCAGTCCTTTTACGGAGCCGTTTGCAGCCTGGATGTCCGTATCGAGAGACAAAAAGCAGGCGTTGGTAAGTGTGGTCCGTCTGGAGGCGGAAGGCAATGCTGCTTCCATGTATTTAAAATGTAAGGGATTGAATCCGGATGCTGTTTATCGGGAAGAGAATACAGGAGTGCTATATGACGGAGCGGCCCTGATGGCGGCGGGACTTGTTTTGCCCGGGGCAAAAAGCGAATATGAGGCATACCAATTTGTTTTGAACGAAATATGATAGATTCGCCTGAGACCGTGAACAAATGAAGGAAGGCGAAAAATCAAATGTAGAATTAAAACTTCGAACACAATGGGAGAGATTATGAAAAACGGAGTTAGACTTTTTGATACGGAAGGAAATGTCCTTCATGCACATGGCGGATTTATGTGCAGAGTGGATGGTTGGTTCTACTGGATTGGAGAAAACCGTACAGGGCGTGTGAGGGTGTCGTGTTACCGTAGTCGTGATCTAGAGAACTGGGAGTTTTGCAGGCATATTCTGACGCTGGATTCTCCAAAGAAGGAATATTATGTCAGAACGGACACCTGTATGGAGCGGGATGTCGAGACAGGAACCGGCGAGATATGTTTCAAGGGGTGTAACATCGAACGTCCAAAGGTAATCTATAATGCGAAGACAGGAAAATATGTCATGTGGATGCATTATGAGGATGGAGGAACCTACAGGGAGGCAAGGTGTGCGGTGGCAGCTTGCGATACCATTGACGGTGAATACACCTATCTTGGAAGCTTTCGTCCGGTGGGTAATATGTCGAGGGATTGTACGGTTTTTGTCGATGATGATCAGACTGCTTATTTTATCTCCGCAGGACGTGAAAATGCCGATACGATTCTCTATCGCCTGACCGAGGATTATCTCGGAATTGATGAGCAGATCAAGGTACTTTGGCCGGGACAGTTCCGTGAAGCGGCAGCGGTCTGCAAGAGAAACGGTATCTATTATATGATCACCAGTGACTGTACCGGCTGGAAACCGAACCAGGGTAAGTATGGCTGGGCGAAGAGCCTGACCGGAAGATGGTCATCTCTGAAAGAGATCGGGGATGAGACGACCTATTACAGCCAGTCAGCATTTATTCTCCCTGTGTATACGGAGAAGGGAACAGAGTACCTTTATGTTGGGGATCGTTGGTGTGCAGAGAATTATGCCGATTCGACCTATGTATTTCTGCCACTGATTTTTGAAAAGGAGTATGATCTTCGCATGGAGTATCAGGATGAAATCGAGCTAGGAAGATATCACTGAAGATGTTATGCCATGCGCATTCGCAGGCGCTAAAGCACCTGCTTCATGTACGGCTGTCGCCGTATAAATCCAAAAAGAAAGATACACCTTTGTGAGCAAGCTCCCACGGTGTATCTTTCTTTTTGTCTTTGCATGGCTTGTAGCTTTTAACATAATGACAGGTCTGAAAAACAAAAATAGGTAGAAATATTTGTTTTTTTCGATTATGATGAAAACATAGAGCAAGAGAATTCGTATCGCGGCATCGGCCGGAGCGACAAGAGTAAGAACATATAAATGGACGGGGCTTACACAGTAAGCAGATAGGAGCAGAAAATGGAAATGAAAGAGACGATTCTGAAGACTTTCGCAGAAGTATTTGGAGATGCAGAGGGTGCCAAGGCTTATTTTGCACCGGGACGTGTAAATCTGATCGGTGAACATACCGACTATAACGGCGGACACGTATTTCCCTGTGCACTGACCATTGGTACTTACGGTGTGGCAAGAAAAAGAAACGATAATAAACTGCGTTTCTATTCCATGAATTTCGAACATCTGGGTGTGATCGAGTCTTCTCTGGATGATCTGGTACCCAGCAAGGAAGCGAATTGGACCAATTATCCCAAAGGAGTGATCTGGGCTTTCGGCGAGAAGGGCATGAAAGTGACTTCCGGTATGGATCTGCTGTTGAACGGTAATATCCCCAACGGTTCCGGACTTTCTTCTTCCGCTTCCGTAGAAGTGCTGACCGGCTACATCCTGAGGGATTTCTTCGGCTTTGATGTGACCAATCAGGATCTGGCGCTGATCGGACAGTTCTCCGAGAACAAATACAACAAGGTAAACTGCGGTATCATGGATCAGTTTGCCATTGCCATGGGTAAAAAAGAGAACGCTATTTTCCTGGATACAGCAACTTTGGAGTATGAGTATGCACCGATCCATCTGGAGAATGCGAAGATCGTGATCGCGTGCAGTAACAAAAAGAGAGGCCTGGGAGATTCCAAGTACAATGAGCGCCGTAGTGAGTGTGAGACTGCACTGGCAGAGCTTCAGCAGGTAGTGAAGATCAAGACGCTGGGCGACCTGGATGAGGAGACCTTCGAGAAGTTCAAGGCTATTATCAAGAGTGATGTCCGCAGAAAGCGCGCAAAGCATGCAGTATATGAGAATCAGAGAACGATCCGTGCGGTAGAAGCGCTGAAGAACAATGATGTGAAGCTGTTTGGCGAGCTGATGAATGCATCCCACGTATCCCTGCGGGATGATTATGAAGTAACCGGTATCGAGCTGGATACTCTGGTAGAGGAAGCATGGAAGGTAGACGGTGTCATTGGATCCCGTATGACCGGTGCCGGTTTCGGCGGATGTACCGTAAGCATTGTAAAGGATGAGGCTATTGATACCTTTATCGAGCGGGTAGGCAAGGCATACAAGGAAAAGATCGGCTATGCGGCTGATTTCTATGTAGTAGAGATCGGTGACGGCCCTCAGACACTGTAAGGAGAAAAGAAAATGGATATTCAGGTATTAATTCGTAAATTAGTATCCTACGGAGTACAGTCAGGACTGGTTCCGGAGGAAGATGTGATCTATACCACCAACCGTCTGTTGGAGCTGTTTGAACTGGATGAGCTGGAAGACCGTGACAATGTGACCATGCGCGAGGATGAACTGGAAGAGGTTCTGAAGGGCATGCTGGATTACGCTTATGAAAAAGGCATTCTCAAGGAGAACAGTGTGGTATACCGCGATTTGTTCGATACGAAGATCATGGGACTGCTGATGCCCAGACCCAGTGAAGTGATCCGTCATTTCCATGAACTATACGAGCAGGTATCTCCTGAGGCAGCTACCGACTATTATTATAAATTAAGCAGAGATTCCGACTATATCCGCCGCTATCGTATCTGCAAGGATATGAAATGGGTGGCTCCCACCAAATATGGCGATCTGGATATTACCATCAACCTGTCCAAGCCCGAGAAGGATCCTAAAGCTATCGCCGCAGCAAAGCTGGCAAAGCAGTCCGGTTATCCGAAATGCCTGTTGTGCCGTGAAAATGAGGGTTATGCAGGCCGTGTGAACCATCCTGCCCGTCAGAACCACCGTATCATTCCGGTGACCATTAACGGCAGCCAGTGGGGATTCCAGTATTCTCCGTATGTATATTATAATGAGCACTGCATCGTATTTAACTCTCAGCATGTGCCTATGAAGATCGAGCATGCGACCTTCTGTAAGCTGTTTGATTTCGTAAAGCAGTTCCCTCATTATTTTGTAGGTTCCAATGCGGATCTGCCCATCGTAGGCGGCTCCATCTTAAGCCACGATCATTTCCAGGGTGGCCATTACGAGTTTGCCATGGCGAAAGCTCCGGTAGAGAGAACGTTCTCCGTAGCCGGTTTCGAGGATGTGGATGCCGGTATCGTGGCATGGCCCATGTCTGTCATCCGTCTCAGCGGTACGGATACTGACCGTATCATTGCACTGGCAGATGTAATCCTGAACAAGTGGAGAGAATATACGGATGAAGAGGCATTTATCTATGCCTACACCGATAACGAGCCTCATAACACCATCACTCCCATTGCAAGAAAGAGAGGAGACAAGTTCGAACTGGATCTGGTGCTGCGTAACAATATCACCACAGAGGAGCATCCTCTGGGAGTCTACCATCCCCATGCAAAGCTGCATCATATCAAAAAAGAGAATATCGGCCTGATCGAGGTTATGGGTCTGGCAGTACTGCCTGCCCGCCTGAAGGGCGAGATGGCGCATCTGAAGGAAGCAATCCTCGCCGGTAAAGACTTAAGAGCTGATGAGGAACTGGCAAAGCATGCAGACTGGGTAGACGAGTTCCGTCCGAAATACGATGCCATCACTGCTGAGAACATCGACGGTATCGTAGAGAAGGAGATCGGTCTGGTATTCATGCAGGTATTGGAAGATGCCGGTGTCTATAAGAGAACTGAAGAAGGCCAGAAGGCGTTCGATCGTTTTGTAAAGAGCTTATAATCATATTTTTGTTGAATGTTTGTTGTACATTTGTTGCGAGGAAAAGGAATTGTGGTGACACAATTCTTTTTTCTTAGTATAATAATCCCATGAAATTCTTATTAACAGCTATTAATGCAAAATTCATACATTCCAATCCTGCTATTTACAGCCTGCGGGCCGGTGTGGGAGAAAAGTTACAGCCCTATGTGGAACTGGCGGAATTCACCATCAATGAATCTCCGGAAAGTATTTTGGAGGGAATCTGGAAGCGTCAGCCAAAGGTAATAGGATTTTCCTGTTATATCTGGAACTGGAAGCTGATCCGGGAAATTCTGACGGAACTGCCGAAAATCCTGCCGGATACGGAGATCTGGCTGGGAGGACCGGAGGTGACTTATGATGGACCGGGACTTTTAAGAGAGTTTCCTCAGATTACCGGAATCATGGTGGGAGAAGGAGAAGTCACCTTCCGAGAGGTACTGGACCACTATGTGTGGGAAGCAGAAAGCACCGGACAGTCCGAACAGCAACCCGAACCCGACAGAATAGAACAGCAGGCAGCAGATCGAACGGGAACGGTTGCAGGAAAGTCTGTGGCAGAGCGCTTTGGACAGATCTCCGGCCTGTGTCTTGCCTGCGGTTATACGGCACCTAGAGAACTGACGGATTTGACCAAACTTCCTTTTCTCTATGAGGATATGGAGCCTTTTACGAATCGTATCATCTATTATGAGACCAGTAGAGGATGCCCTTACCGGTGCAGCTATTGCCTGTCCTCCATAGATAAAAAAGTGAGACTACGTGACATAGATGTCGTAAAAAGAGAACTGCAGTTTTTCCTGGATCAAAACGTAAAACAGGTGAAGTTCATTGACCGGACGTTCAATTGTGATCACAAACATGCCATGGAGATATGGGAGTATATTTACAAACATGACAATGGCGTCACCAACTTCCATTTCGAGATTTCCGCGGACATTTTGCGCGAAGAAGAGATTGTCCTGCTGAACCGCTTCCGTCCGGGACTGGCACAGCTGGAGATCGGGGTACAGTCTACGAATCCGGAGACGATAAGAGCCATTCACCGTGTCATGGATGTGGACAAGCTGGAGAAAATTGTTGCGGCCATTCACAGAGGACAGAATATACATCAGCATTTGGATCTGATCGCGGGTCTTCCTTATGAAGATTATGAGAGCTTCGGCAGATCCTTTGACAGGGTGTATGCAATGCAGCCGGAGCAGTTACAGTTAGGCTTCCTGAAGGTATTAAAGGGATCCGATATGCATGAGCATGCACAGGAGTATGGAATTCGCTATCTGGAACTGCCGCCCTATGAAGTGTTGTACACGAACTGGATCAGCTATGGAGAGATCCGGAGACTGAAACGGATCGAAGAGATGGTAGAGCTGTATTATAACAGTGGCCAGTTCACTCATACCCTGCCTGTATTGGAAAAAGCATTTTCCGGTCCGTTTGCCATGTATGAGGCACTGGCGGATTATTATCAGGAACAGGGATATTTTACGAACAGTCCGGCCAGAGCTTACCGGTATCAGATCTTATTGGAGTTCGCAGCGATGAAAGATCCGGCCAACCGTGAGATTTACAGAGAACTTCTGACGTATGATATGTACCTTCGGGAGAACCTGAAGAGCAGGCCTGCGTTTGCGGCAGAGATCACGGAAGAGGAAAAACAGAATATCCGCCGTTTTTACCAGACGGAAGAGCAGGAGAGACATTATCTTCCTGCCTATGATCAGTATGACTGGAAACAGTTAAGCCGAATGACACACTTAGAACCGTTCCGCTATCCGGAACCTCATTATGTTCTGTTTGATTATCAAGAACGGAATCCATTAAATTATGAGGCAAAGGTACAGGTGATCAGGAATCCGATACTATAAGTACAGGAGAAGATCGGTTCATAAAAATTGAGGTATGCAGTCAGAATATATCGGAGGAACCGGCTGCAAAATGGAGATCAGTATGTATGACACTTATGTCAGTATAGATTTGGAGACCACGGGCCTGAATCCCAAGAGAGATCGGATCATAGAGATCGGAGCGATCCGTGTGGAGCAGGGACAGATTGTGGAAGAATTTTCTACGTTTGTGGATCCGGGGCGGAAATTGGAAGAACGGATCACAGAACTTACGGGAATCCGGGATGAAGACCTTGCGGATGCACCTCAGCTGGATGAGGTTTTCCCAAAATTATTGGAATTTATGGGAGAATTACCGTTGCTGGGACACAGCATTTTGTTTGATTATTCTTTTTTGAAAAAAGCAGCAGTGGACCGGAAGATTACTTTCGAGAGATCGGCGGTGGACACTTTGCAGGTCGCCCGGAAATATCTGCAGGAACTGCCTCATCGTAATCTGGGGTATCTGTGTCAGTATTATGAGATCCCGCATCATGCACACCGGGCTCTGGAGGATGCGAAAGCAACGGACCGGTTGTTCCGAAAGCTGATAGAACTGTTTTACAGGGAGGAAACCGGTGGACAGGCATCGACAGAAGCTGTCGGAAAATCGGCAAAGAATAATTTATTTGAGCCGCAGCCATTACATTTTCAGGTAAAAAGAGATACGCCTGCGACGAAACCGCAAAAAGAGCGGTTATATCGTCTGGCAGAGCAGCATAAGATAACTTTGGAGGTCGATGTGGAAAAGCTTACCCGCAGTGAGGCGAGCAGGCTTGCGGATAAGATTCTTGCAAAGTACGGACGATAGAATTACGCAAAGCGGAACGCAGTCCTTCCGCACGGTGGATCAGATCGGCAATTTTGTCATATTCCTTCCGGCCGTCATAGATTTTAGCCAGCGCATAGTAAGTATGGCTGACGTCGGTGCCGATGGAGACGGCATACGCGAGAATCGTTTCCGCATCATCTGTCAGACCGGAATCCAGAAGCAGATCGGCCCATTGTTGCAGAGTACGTACTAATACAGTGTAATTCTGATCGTATTGGGACAGCGGTGTAATGTTCGCAGTGCCATATTCCAGCTTCAGATCTGTGTTGGTAAAGCCTGTGAGATTCACAACAGGCTGGGTGGACAAAGAAGTAAGGAGACTACGGTATTCTTCGGCTCTTTCGTTGTCCGGAAGAGCATCCACGGGAAGCTTATCCAGGGGGATTTTTACATAGTCCAGATCATCCAGAGGCTTTTTGCGGACGGAGTTGGCTTTCCGCTCTCTGGCCCAGAACTCTTTTTCACTGTTTTCTGCGATGCGCTGTTGGCGTTTGGTAGCATGTGCCACTACGGCAATCAGTATGATTAAACTTGCCAAAATCTTTAAACTCATATATAATATCCTTTCAGAGTAAAAGTGATTTTTGAAGCATTTATGGAGGTTTTACCATGTTTAATATGAATAATAAAAAAGTAAAACAGCGAATCTCCGCAGCTATCATCGTGCTGCTTGTGATTGCTATGATTGTACCTACTATAACATCTATTTTTTACTAATTCAACTGCGGATGGAACAGTAGACGTGCCCGAAGGAAGGGCAGAGGAGTATTATGAGAAAATATCGTAAGGGATTTTACGGCATTCTGTTATTGACTTTGACGATGCTGTTCGGAATGACAGCGCAGGCCAAGACAGATGATACTATTAAGACAGGAATTTATGCCGGGGATGTGGAACTGTCCGGAATGACGGCACAGGAAGCAACAGCGGTTATCGAAGAACATATCGAAGGTCTGAAGGACGTGGAGATCACACTGCTTGCGGCAAATGATCATGATGTGACCACCACAGCCGGAGATCTGGGTGTGACCTGGAAGAATCCGGAGCTGGTGCAGGAAGCATTGGAACTGGGGACACATGGAAATGTCATTGAGCGTTACAAGACCCTGATGGATCTGCAGCATGAAAATTACGTATATCCCATTGAACTGGATTTTGACTTGCAGGCGATCAACGATCTGCTGACCAGATGCACCAAGTATGATCAGGAAGCCATCAATGTCTCTCTGAAGCGGGACGGCGGCAAATTTACCGTGGTTGAAGGTCAGACCGGATATGTGCTGGATGTAGAGAAATCTATCGATGCGGTATATGACTATCTGACAGAAGAATGGAATCATGAGGCTTGCAGCATTCCTTTGGAGATCGTAGTGGATGAGCCGAAGGGAAGTGCTGAGGAACTGGCACAGGTAACGGATGTACTGGGAAGCTTTACCACATCTTATAAGACATCCGGATCCTCCAGAAGTGCAAATGTGGCGAACGGCTGTAGTCTGATCAACGGAACGACCCTGTATCCGGGAGAAGAATTCTCTACTTATAAGACGGTATCTCCTTTTTCCGTGGCGAACGGCTATTACATGGCGGGCTCTTATGTCAGCGGAAAAGTGGTAGACAGTCTGGGCGGCGGTATCTGCCAGGTATCCACTACCCTGTACAATGCAGTATTACTTGCGGAGCTGGAAGTAACGGAACGTTATAATCATTCCATGATCGTAGGCTATGTGGATCCTTCCGCAGATGCAGCGATCGCTGAGAGCTCCGGCAAAGACTTTAAGTTTGTAAACAATACAGATGCACCGATCTACATAGAAGGCTATACGCATGACAAGCAGATCACGTTCAACATCTATGGCAAGGAGACCAGAGCTGCCGGACATTCGGTACGTTATGAAAGTGAAGTGCTGGAGACGATCACACCCCCTGCGGATCAGATCTATGCTGATGCCGGTCAGCCCATCGGTTATATCGTAACCGAGAGTGCGCATATCGGCTATAAGGCAAGATTATGGAAGATCACGATGGAAAACGGTGTAGAGGTCAGCAGAGAGCAGGTCAACAGCAGTACTTATAAGATGGTGCCCCGCAGTGCCACTGTGGGAACCGCTACTTCGGATCCCCAGGCGTATGAAGAAATCATGGCAGCTATCAGTACAGCGAACATTGATCATGTGAAAAACGTGGCAGCAGCGTTAAATGCAAGAGCAGCAGCGGCTGCTGGGCAGACAGAAATCGTAGACGACTAAAGGTGAGACAATGAACAGCGGCAAGGTACCCGTGAACGTCCTGAAACGTTCCGTTCTCAGACAATTGAAAAATAAAAGGACAGAAATAGCAAATAGCGCAGGTCTGGGGGCAGACTGCGCTGTTTTTGCGCCTTTTTCCGAGGGACAGCTGGTAACCTGCGTTCAGGAAGGCGTCGTAGAACTTCAGTGTGAGAACGACCTGGCAGAGGCGGAGAGAGAGGATCTGTCCGTGATGCCGATGCGTCGTATTTTCCAAAAGTGTGCAAACAATCTGGCAGCGGCGGGCGCAGAGCCTGTGGCGGCAGAGCTGGTGATCTTCCTGCCGGAGACAGTGGAGGAGCCGGAACTGAAGGCACTGATGGAAGAGGCGGAGAAAGCAGCCACAGATCTGAATATCCAGATCATCGGCGGGCAGACCAGAGTAAGCTCTGCGGTAAGACAGCCGATTGCAACGGCAACCGGATACGGTATCCTGAGTGAAGTTGCAGTGACGCAGGTATCCGCAGGGAAAAATCTGGCGGGTCAGGATATCATTATTACCAAGTGGATCGGTTTGGAGGGTACCGCGGATCTGGCGACCCGGAACCGTGAAAAGCTTCTTGAGAGATACCCGGCGTATCTGGTGGAAGAAGCAGCGGCGTTTGACCGGTATTATTCTATTTTACCGGAGGCCGCTACCGCCGTGAAGTCCGGCGGTTGTACCATGCATGATATCTCAGAGGGCGGTGTATTTGCAGCGTTATGGGAGATGGCAGAGGGTGCAGGTGTTGGACTGACAATAGATATGAAGAAGCTTCCTCTCAGACAGGAGACAGTGGAGGTATGTGAATTCTGTAATGTAAATCCTTATGAACTCAGATCCGGCGGCAGCCTGATCATTGCAAGTCCGGAGGGAACCGCAGTGGTGGAAGCACTGGCGGCAGAGGGAATTCCGGCAGTGATCGTAGGGAGATTTACAGACAGTAATGAACGACTGATCCTGAATGAGGACGAAGTCCGTTATATGGATCGTCCTCAGAGAGATGAGATTTATAAAGGCGTGTAAAATTCTGAATCCACCCCGTATGTAAGGGAAAATGCAATATAAAAGTTATAAAGGAGATAGTGGCATGAGAGAAGAATTATTAGCGATCATAGAGAAGAACAGCAGGATCGATCTGAAGGAACTGGCAGTGATCCTGGGCGTGGAAGAGATCGATGTGGTAAATGAACTGGCAGCACTGGAAGCAGAGGGGATCATCTGCGGTTATCATACCCTGATCAACTGGGAGAAGACAGACATTGAAAAAGTAAGTGCTCTGATCGAGGTACGTGTGACTCCCCAGAGAGGCCAGGGCTTTGACAGCATTGCAGAGCGTATCTACAAATATCCTGAAGTGCGCAGTGTGTATCTGATGTCCGGAGCGTATGATCTGATGGTCATTCTGGAGGGTAAGACCCTGCGGGAGGTATCTAATTTTGTATCTGACAAGCTGTCCACACTGGATTCCGTGCTGAGTACAGCAACGCATTTTATCCTGAAGAAATACAAGGATCACGGAACCGCATTTGCTACGAAAAAAGAAGATGAAAGAGAGATGATCACTCCATGAGAAATCCATTAGCAGATAAAGTAGTGGATATCAAGCCATCGGGTATCCGCAAATTTTTTGACATTGTAAGCGAGATGCAGGATGCCATCTCTCTGGGTGTGGGAGAACCGGATTTTGATACTCCCTGGCACATCCGGGACGAGGGTATCTATTCCCTGGAAAAAGGAAGAACCTTTTATACCTCCAATGCGGGTCTGAAGGATCTGCGTCAGGAGATCTGCAACACGATCCGGAGAAAGCAGGGCGTATCCTATGACTGGCAGCATGAAGTGCTGGTGACTGTCGGTGGCTCTGAGGCAATCGATATCGGGCTGCGTGCCATGTGCAATCCGGGAGATGAAGTCCTGATCCCCCAGCCCAGCTACGTATCTTATGAGCCCTGTGCGATCCTGGCAGGAGCGACTCCGGTGATCATTGACCTGAAGGCAGAGAATGAATTCCGCCTGACAGCAGAGGAGCTGGAGGCAGCCATTACGGACAAGACGAAGGTACTGATCCTTCCGTTTCCCAACAATCCCACGGGAGCCATTATGGAAAAGTCTGATCTCGAGGCTATTGCAAAGATCATTGAGGAGCATGACATTTTTGTCATGTCCGACGAGATCTATTCAGAGCTTACCTATAAAGAGAAGCATGTTTCCATTATCAGTCTTCCCGGCATGAAGGAGAGAACCGTTTATATCAACGGCTTCTCCAAGGCATATGCCATGACTGGATGGAGACTGGGATACTGTTGTGGGCCCGCAGCCATTATTCAGCAGATGACGAAGATCCATCAGTTTGCCATCATGTGTGCTCCTACCACCAGCCAGTATGCGGCAGTGGAAGCTTTGAAAAACGGAGATCCCGACATCGAGGAGATGCGTACGGCATATAATCAGAGAAGACGCTTTTTGATGAATGCGTTCCGTGAGATGGGACTGGAGTGCTTTGAACCTTACGGTGCATTCTATGTATTCCCCTGCATCAAGGAATTCGGCATGACCAGTGAAGAGTTCGCCACCAGATTCCTGGAGGAGGAAAAAGTAGCTGCCGTGCCCGGAACCGCATTCGGTGACAGTGGCGAGGGGTATCTTAGAATCTCCTATGCGTACTCCCTGGAGAAGCTGAAGACCGCCATCGGAAGACTGGGACATTTTGTAGAGAAACTGAGAGCAGAACAAAAAAATAAATAAATAAAGCATTTCAGGTAACTATTCGGAATCACAGGCAGAGAAGTGGTTCTGGATAGTTACTATGTTGTAAAGGAAAAAATATGCATATTATATTACACCAGCCGGAGATCCCGGCAAACACCGGAAATATCGGAAGAACCTGTGTGGCTACCGGCACCAGCCTGCATCTGATCGAGCCATTAGGCTTTCGCTTAAATGAAAAAGAGATCAAGAGAGCCGGTATGGACTACTGGCAGCATCTGGATGTCACCAGGTATATGAATTTTCAGGAGTTCCAGGAAATGCATCCCGGAGCGAAGATCTGGATGGCAACCACGAAAGCACACCAGACCTACACCGATGTGAAATTTGGACCGGACGACTATATCATGTTTGGCAAGGAGAGCGCCGGAATCCCGGAAGAGATCCTGGTAGAGCATGAAGAGACCTGTATCCGTATCCCTATGCTTCCCGAGATCCGTTCCCTGAATCTGTCCAATTCCGTAGCCATCGTGCTCTACGAGGCACTGAGACAGCAGGGATTCGAGAGCATGCAGAGGGATGGAGAGCTGCACAGATTACATTGGAAAGAGTAACTATTCGGAATAGTTACAGGTCGGTGATATAATCGTCCAGCTGTGATACATTACATAAGTTGTAGCAATAGACCTGACCGATTTTATTATGATCACATAGAAAAATATGTTTGCGGCTTTGTTGCAGCATGACCTGACGAATGTAAGTCTCTTCCCGGGATGCATCGGTGATCTGACCGCTTTCCGATACTCCACGGCTTGAGAAAAACATAATATCAGCATTAAAATTCCGCACAAAATCAGCGGCAAAGTCTCCTACATACGCCGAGGAATTATGAAGAAGCAGTCCTCCCGTACAGTAAATTCTATGGCTCAGGGAATTCAATTCCTGGGCTGTTTTCAGACCATTTGTAATAATGGTCAGATTCTGATAATTTTCAAAATATTTAATCAGATATTGTGCAGTCGAAGAAGCATCGAGAAAAATTGTCTGGCCTTCCACGATATGGTGGGAGGCTTTTTCGCTGATGATTCTTTTGGCATCCGTATTCTGACGCTCTCGTAGATATAAGGGCAGTTCCTGATTGGCACCATCTAAAAGAATGGCTCCACCATGGAGACGTTTTACAAGTCCCTTTCGCTCCAGTTCTGAGAGATCTCTGCGCATGGTTGCTTCGCTCACAAACAGGCGCTTCGCAAGAACATTTACCGGTGCAGTCTTTTTTTCTCTTAAATATTCCATTATTTTTTCAAAACGTTCTACTTCTAACATATGTTTACTCCTGATTGAAAATGATTGAATATGTATGAACTATGCTCTGTTATGCAAGGTGGCCGCCACCGGTTGCATTCACAGAGGAGAAAGATATACTAAGAGTAAAGATACAGAACTTCGGAAAATAAGCTATATAAAGGATCTGTATCTTAGTAATACTATATGGTATACCAACGGAAAATTCAATACATATTTATGAGCGAATTTGTTCATTTTGAAAAACGAAAGGAAAAGGAACAGAGAAATGCAGGATAAAATGGAAGAAAAAATAATGATTGCACCGTCTATCATGTGTATATCGGAATGGCACGATACGAAGAATATTTTTCGACAATTAAAGGAAAATGGAATTGCGATGATACATGCTGATGTAATGGATGGAAAATTTGTTCCGAATCTGATGCTCGGAACAGAGAGTATCAAACATTTAAGAGAGGTAACGGATATTCCCCTGGATATTCACATGATGGTCGAAAAACCCGAAGAAAAACTGGATTGGTTTGATATTCAGCCCGGTGAATATGTGTCTGTTCACGCAGAAAGCACAAGACATTTGCAGAGAACACTGGCAAAGATCGCGGATTATGGGGCACATCCCATGGTTGCGCTGAATCCAGCTACTCCGCTCTGCATGTTGGAGGATGTGCTGGACGATGTATCCGGCGTATTGCTGATGACGGTTAATCCCGGTTTCGCCGGTCAGAAGTTGGTTCCGCAGACGCTGGGGAAAATAACCCGTCTGAGAGAACTGCTGGATAAAACCGGACACGAAGAAGTGTTTATAGAAGTGGATGGAAATGTAAGTTTTGAAAATGCACCTAAAATGTACCACGCGGGTGCAAGAGCTTTTGTATGCGGCACTTCCAGTATTTTTGGGAAAAATGGATCTATCGAGGAAAATATAGCAAAATTTAAAAAAAGTATGGAGGAATAAAGATATGATTTGTGAAACATTTGATATTAAGAATGAAAATTCACAGGAATATGCAAGACTGAATACTTACTTAATCAGTCATTCTGATTCTATTAAAACGGAGACACGCCCGTTGATTATTTTGTGTCCGGGAGGAGGCTATTGGTTTACTTCGGAACGGGAGGGAGAAATGCTTGCATTGCAATTTGTGGCAGCAGGATTTCATGCAGCTATCTTGTGGTATTCTGTGAAACCGGCTACTTTTCCTACCGCACTGCTGGAACTTGCCAAAAGTGTAGAACTGGTTCGGAAACATGCGAAGGAATGGTATGTAGATCCGGATAAGATTGTTGTAGAAGGATGCTCTGCGGGTGGACATCTGGCGGCAAGTTATGGTGTATTTTGGCATGAGGATTTTGTAAGTAACAAATTACAGGTATCAAAGGACATTTTAAAACCCAACGGAATGATTCTTTCTTATCCGGTAATTACTTCCGGTGAATTTGCACATCGTGGTTCTTTTAATAATTTGTTGAGAGATCAATATACAGAAGAAATGTTGGAAAAGACATCTTTGGAAAAACAGGTAAATGAATATGTCCCGCGTGCTTTTATTTGGCATACCTATGAGGACACGGTGGTGCCGGTGGAGAATTCGCTGCTATTTGCCACAGAGCTTCGCAGACATCATATACCGGTAGAATTCCATCTTTTTGAAAGGGGATGTCATGGACTTTCTCTGGCAAATGAGTTGACGGATAATCCTCAGGGAGAGCGGATACAAAGAGAGTGTGAATGCTGGATAACAATGGCAATTGCATGGATGCATAACTTATAAAAGCTAAAAGGAGAAGAACCATGAGTGAGACAAAAAATATTAAGAAAATGAAAGCTGTCAGATTACATGCCATCGGAGATCTCAGATGCGATGAAATGGAAGTACCTGTGCCGAAGGGAGAAGAACTTTTAATCAAAGTGGGCGCCTGCGGTGTATGCGGTTCTGATTATCCGAGAACCTATGAGCATGGTACCAGCAGCGGAATTTATCCGTTGACCATAGGCCATGAGTTCGCAGGAGAGGTTGTCGCAGCGGGATCTAAAGAGAATGAAGCACTGATTGGAACCAAAGCTGCAATTTATCCGTTGATCCCCTGTCGGAAATGTGATCCCTGCGTGACGGGAAACTATGCTATGTGTGAGCATTATGATTATCTGGGATCCAGAAGAGACGGAGGATTTGCAGAATATTGTCTGCTTCCGTCCAAATGGCAGCTGATCGTAGCAAAGAATGCATCCATGGAAGAACTGGCTATGACAGAACCGGCTTGTGTTGCACAGCATGCAGTACGAAGAGCAGATGTACAGGCAGGTCAATATGTGGTCATCTTCGGAGCAGGACCAATCGGCATTATGGCTGCCCGCTGGGTGAAGTTATTTGGAGCGACACCTTTATTGGTGGATATTGCACAGGATAAAGTAGAATTTGCCATAGAAAAAGGACTGGATGCCATCAATTCCCGGACAACCAATGTATCGGAAGAAATTCGCAACAGAAATCATGGAAAACTGGCAGATGCAGCCATTGAGGGAACCGGAGCAGGCGTGGTATTGAGCAGTTGTGTGGAATGCATCAGAGCAAAAGGAACCATTTCTCTGTTAGGCAATCCCTCCGGAGATGCTACCCTTCCACTGGCAATTCACAGCCAGATGCTGCGTAAGGAACTGGCCATCCACGGAGTATGGAATTCCAGTCGTGCGCCGTTCCCCGTGAATGAATGGACGTATACCGTACAAATGCTGGATGAAGGAAAATTCCAGGTAAAGGATCTTATTACGGGAAGATATTCCCTGGATGAACTTCCGGGTGTAATTGATGAGATCCATAACGGCAAACATCATGAAGTAAAAACCATGTGTACCTGTATGCCAAAGGAATAAAGCCCAATAGGAGATCATGTATGAGAACAGTTTCAAAGACAGTGATTGGCGTGGATTTTGGAACCCAGTCTGCCAGGGCAGTGCTGGTAAATGCAGAGAACGGCGAAATTATATATTCCTGTCGGAAAGAATATCCCTATAACAGTACACCGGTACCAGCAATTGACTGTGCGGAAAATCTTCCCTGTGCAACGGATTATGAAATGACTTTATATGAGTTACTGCGTAACGTAATACCGGAAGAATATCGGAAAACGGTAGCGGGGATCTGTGTCGATGCCACTTCTCTGACAATGGTATTGCTGGCAGAGGATGGCCGGGCACTGTCGGAGCTGGATGGATGGTCGGAAGCAGCCCATGCCAGAGTGAAACTGTGGAAGTATCACCGGGCGCAGGAGAAAGCAGACGAGGCACTGAATCTGGCAAGAAATCTGCAGGAACCTTTTTTAGGGAGAACCGGAGGAAGTATTTCCTGTGAATGGATGCTTCCGAAACTACTGGAGGTGCGGGACGAGGCACCGGAGATTTATTCCAAAATAGATCTTGCAATGGATTTGTGTGAATTTCTCACCTTCCGGCTTACGGGGCAGTTGGTAAGAAGTATTGGATCTCTGAGTTATAAATGTTTATGGGCAGAGGATCTAAGCTTTCCCGAGCGAACTTTTCTGAATGGACTTCGCGCAGGATTTTATGAAGAATACTGTCATTTTCTCCGAGGTGATGTTCGTAAGCCGGGAGAATGCGCAGGAATGCTTCGATCGGAATTAACTAAAAGATGGGGACTGCCGGAGCAGATTCCGGTAGCAACGGGTATGTTGGATGGGCATACTTCCCTGGCTACAATGGGCGCCTTCGAACCGGGAGATGCTGCATTGATTGTAGGAACATCCAATGTGTGTACGGTGCAGGATCGAAAATTGCAGGAGTTAAAGGATGTATGTGGCGTTGCACAGGATGGGATGGTAACCGGAAGCTGTGGCATTGACACCGGTCAGAGCAGTACCGGCAATATGCTGGGGTGGTTTGTGGAGCATATGGCGGGCTGGCAGATACACCGTGAGGCAGAAGAACGGAAGATTTCTCCTCATCAGGTTCTTGCTGAACGAATCCAAAAACCCTGGGAGAATAAAGTAATAGCGGTTGACTGGTGGAGCGGCAGCAGAAATGCCCCTTGTGATCTGACACTGCGTGGAAGCATGTCCGGTCTCGAAATGGATACCAAAACAGAGGATATCTATCTGGCGTTATTACAGGCGATTGCCTGCGGAACCGGAACTATTTTGGAAAGTCTCTCCGGACAGGGTGTAGAAATCGGAAGAGTATTGGCAACGGGTGGTATTACAGAGAAAAATCCTCTTCTGATGCAGGAATATGCCAATCTGTTGCGTCGGGATGTCCTGGTGGCGAAGACAGCAGAAGGCCCGGCGCTAGGAGCGGCAATGTTCGCAGCAATGGCAGCCGGAATTTACACAAATATTCAGGAAACTTATGATCATATGGGCATTCATGATTTTACGGTCTATAAGCCGGATGAGATACATCGGGCAGCTTATGAAGAACTATACAGAAAAAATAAACATCTAAGAAATATGCTCAGAGGAGTCTCGGCAGAAGGGCTAAATCTCGAGGTGAATTCATGAAAATTTATCTGGTAAGACATGGGCAGACGGACTGGAATTATCAGAAGAAAATACAGGGACAGCAGGATGTGGATATCAATGAGCAGGGCATCCGGCAGGCAGAAAAACTGGCGGAGATATTGAAAAATGTCCCCTTTGAATATGCAGTTTGTTCTCCTCTGACCCGTGCCCACCATACTGCGGAAATTTTGTTAAAATATCATTCCGTTCCTTTGTCCTATGATGAACGTCTGAAAGAAATCTATTTGGGAAAATGGGAAGGAAAAACGCATAAAGAAGTAATGACGCAGGAGAAGAATCCGGTATGGCAGTATTTTCACTGTCCGGAAAATTATCATCCGGATGGAGATATGGAATCCCTGGAGAAATTGTACCGAAGAGGGGAAGCGTTTGTAAGAGAAGTGCTGTTTCCGTTGGAGGATCATTACGAAACAATTCTGGTAGTGGCTCACGGTGGATTGATTCGGACCATTTTGAATCCGATTGTGGGATATTCTGTTCATGATTTTTGGAAACTGCCGCTGGAGAATTGTTCTACCGAGATCCTGGAATGTAAAGACAGGCAACTGACTTTATCGAAAAAAACAGAAGAAATTGCGTAAAAATCACCATGTGGCATATGTTGACATCTTCTTTACATGTCGGTATACTAATACTAATAAGTTAAAACAAGTTGACAGTGTAAGGAGGTGGAGAAGTGGCATTATATCATAAGATTGCAGAATTTATCATGGAAAAGATCAAGACGGAAGAATGGAAGAAGGGACAGTTGATTCCATCCGAAAAGGAGTTTTGTGAGCAGTTTCAGGTAAGCAGACCTACGGTGAGGGCAGCAATCGCCTATCTTGCCAATCAGGGATATCTGGTGACGGTCAAGGGTAAGGGTACATTTGTGTCGAAACCAAAGATTGTGGAGGATACCACGGTATTTTTGGAGAGCTTCAGCAAGGAAATGGCAACAAAGGGTATCTCTGTGCAGACGGAAGTATTAGAACAGCGGATGATTGCGGCAGATGAAGAAGTGGCTTCCAAACTGAAGGTACCGTGTGGGGATGAGGTCATCAAGATTGTGAGACTTCGTTATGTGAAAGATTCCTTTCATGAAGGACCGATTGTGTATAATATCTCTTATTTTCCGAAGAAGTTTTCATTTCTGTTGAAATGCAATTTTGAGGAAGAATCCCTGACGGGAGCATTGACACGGAATCATGTGGAACGCCATCATCTGGAAAAGAATATTGATGCGGTTCTCTTAGAGGGGAAAATTGCCAGGATTCTGGGAGTAGAAGAAAAAAGCCTGGGGATCCTGATCAGCGCGGTATGCCAAGAAGCAGATCGAAAACATGTAATGGAGTACACACTCAGTTATTATCCCTCGAAACGTAATAAGTTCGTATTAAAGATCAACGTGTAATTACCGAACAAAAAGAAAGGAAGAATACCATGCCTGAAAAGGTGTGGTATTTTTTTACCTGATTTTTGCTCATTTTTTTCCATATAACTATATTATCGCAACATGTAATGACAAATGTAAAAAAATGAACAATATAAACAACATGTATTGACAAGTATATAGGAAAAATATATAATAATAGCATACATAAGAGCTCAGCTTGTAATCACATGTGAATAAACGAAAAATTGATATTGGAGGATAAGTTATGAAGATGAAGAGAATCATGGCACTAGTGATGACATCAGCAATGGTCATGGGAACCCTTGCCGGATGTGGCGCAAGCACAGACACGACAGATACCACGCAGTCACAGAGTGAAAATAACAGCACGGCTGCAGCGGCAACTACGGAAACCGCTTCCGAAGAAAAAGAGTGGTACGGAACCGAGGATGGCAAGACAGTTACTTTACAGTTCTGGGGAGGCATCCAGCCGGAATACGGATACGATGAAGTCGTTGAGAACTTTAATAAGGAATATGCAGATAAGGGTGTACAGGTGGAATATAACCGTTATGTCAACAATTCAGACGGAAACCTTCAGCTGGAGACCTATCTGATGGCAGGTGAAGACGGTGGCGTTGATGTATTTATCGGTTACGGAAGCAAAAACTCCCTGGCAACCCGTGCAGATGGCGGATTGTTATATGATTACAGTGATTACCTGGATTCCATCGGATTTGATATCGGTAAAGAGTTGGGTGAAAATACCAAGGCAAATTACGTGTTTGATAACGGCGAAGTCTGGGGACTTCCTACTAAATTTGATAACAATGCATACCTGATGGTTAATAAGGATATGTTTGATGAGGCAGGAATTGAGCTCCCCTATGAAGGATGGACGTATGCGGAATTTAGAGATGCTGTGAAAAAGTTGACTCACGGTGAAGGGCAGGATAAGGTGTACGGTATCTGTTGGGGCTTTAATTTTACCAAAGCTGCACAGCTTGACTACATCGGCGCTGTTCTGGGAACAAACGATACTTTCACCGATGATACTATGAAAACTTTGAACTGGGAGAATCCGGTATACGTAGAAGGATTTAATCTCATCAAAGATGTCTGTGATGAAGGATATGCACCGACCATGGAGGATGATATCGCAGATGCTCTGACAGTACAGTCTACTTTCCTGGAGGGCAAGTGTGCTATGTTCGGTATCTTCTCCCAGCTGAGACTGGCAATGGACACCGAGACCTATCCTCATGATTTCACCACTGCGTTAATTCCTTTCCCTATCCCCAGTGAAGATTACGCAGAGTTCTATACGCAGGACCAGGCAAACTACTCCGGTGACTTTATGTGTATTTCTGCAAGTACCCCTTATAAGGAGGCTGCATGTGAGTTCGCGCGTTGGTACATTCAGGGAGGCATGACTCCGCTAATTAAAGCAGCCCGTTATCCACTGTGGTTAGGAACCGATATGGATGCGATTCTGGATTATGTTGAGCAGTCAGCAGGAGATTCTGTGGACATTGAGTCCCTAAAACATCTGTTCAGCACCGACCGTTCTTCTTATGTGAAGAAGAGTTATGTAAATGATAAGGGCGGAGAACTGGCTACCATTCTTCATGAGGAGTGGGAAGATTTCATGTATGGTGTGACACCTACTGCCGAAGAAGCATTGAAGAAAGCAACAGATAGAGGAAATGCTCTTTTGGCAGAATAACCGATAGCGGATGTATGCCGGCTATGATTACAGGGATGCTGCTTGTAATACTACACTGTGGCATCCCCGTTTTGATAATCGGTATAAACAATATTTTAAGTAGAAAGAGGTATCTGCTATGTGGAAAACAAAAGCAATCAATAGAGAACTTCCGCCGGGAGCAGGAAAAAAGAAAAGACAGCGAAAAGAAGAGGGAATGGCAATGCTGTTTCTTCTGCCCAGTCTCCTGGGTCTGGTACTTTTAAGTCTGATTCCCATGCTGATTTCCCTGTATATTTCTCTGACAGACTGGGTGTATACAGATGGACTTGGCAACTGGAATTTCGTAGGATTTCAAAACTTTATTGATCTGTGGAAAGACAGCTGGTTCCAGAAATCCCTTTGGAATACTGTAATCTTTACCATTGTCACGGTGCCGTTGACCATTATTCTGGCACTGGTTATTGCAGCACTGATTGATAATTTCTGCGCTGACAGAACCGCAGGTGTGGTGCGAATTGCCCTTTATATGCCGCATATCTGTAACATCGTAGCAACATCTACCATTTGGAAAACGATGTATTCCACCTATGGTCCTTTTACAAATCTGATGCGGGCACTAGGCTGGAGCGATCCGCCAAGGTTCCTGGTAAGTTATACATGGGCACTTCCGGCAATTATGCTGGTTGTCATCTGGGCGAAGATTGGATATTCCGTATTTTTGTATGGGGCAGCCATGCAGTCACTGCCTTCCGATCTGTACGAATGTGCATCTCTGGATGGCGCAAACGGATTCCAGAAGTTCCGGAAACTGACGATTCCACTTCTGGCAAATACTACTTTTTTTATCACTATTACAAGTATTATCAGCAGCTTCCAGGTATTTGGTTATATCAATGTCATGACCGGAGGCGGTCCGAAGGATTCCACCTACGTGCTGGTATATTATATTTATAAACTGGCGTTTGACTATCACAAGACAGGGTATGGTTCTGCAGTGGCAGTTGTCCTTTTCCTGATCTTACTGATTATTACCATTATTCAATATGTTCATAATAATAAACAAGATTAAGGAGGCGGGAAAATGGCAAATACAAAAGTTGTAGGAAGTAACACTCCGAAAAAGAGATTTTTCCGAATTCTTATGGTGATTTTAATTATCGGACTCTGCCTGCTGATGCTTTCTCCTTTTATCTGGATGATTGGAGCATCTCTGAAAAAAGAAGCCGATGTTATGAAACAGGGAGTTGGATTATTCCCCACCTATTGGTATCCCCAGAACTATTTACGGGTACTTGGGTTTGCGGGAAAGACAAATTATCATTTTTTACAGGGTTACTGGAATTCTATCAAGGTAGCTGCCATCTCTGCAGCGGTGGCGGGAGTCAGCAGCTGCCTGGCAGGTTACGCCTTCGCAAAACTGAAATTCCGAGGTTCCAATGTACTGTTTTTATTATATCTGTCACAGATGATGATTCCGTCCCAGTTGACGTTGATTCCGAGGTTCGTAATTTTCTCTGCGGTAGGTCTTGTAAATACGCACTGGGCGCTGATTTTACCCAAAGTCGTGGCAGTAAGCGCTACTTTTATGATGCGTCAGGCATTCTTAGGAACATCTGAGGAGTTGCGGGAAGCTGCTAAAATTGATGGTGCCAGTGAGTTCCGTATTTTCTATCAGATAATGGTACCCATTATAATTCCAACCATTGCAGCGGTATGTACCACACAGTTTGTAAGTTCCTGGAACAGTTACCTGGATCCCCTGATCTTTATCAATAAATCGGCGCTTTATACCCTGCCCCTGGTGCTGGATAACTTCGTAAGCATGGAAGCAACGCAGTACGGACTGATGATGGCAGCCTGCTGTCTGGCGACGGTTCCTGTATTCATTGTGTTCCTGTGCGGACAAAAATTCTTTATTAAAGGTCTTACCGTAGGTGCTGTAAAGGGTTAAAAAATGAAACGAAAAACAAAGGGCTATATTGTAGCAGTCATCAGTATTTTATTTTCAATATTCCTCATTGTCCTGGCGCTTGCTCTGAGCAATCTGGCAAAGGGCGATACCAGAGAGCGGTCACAGGATACGGCAGACTACCGGAAGTGGTCTGTGCCGGAAAAATATACCCATTTTCTGATTTTTCCGGAGGAAATTCCGGCAGAAGCAGAAGAAGTGGAGTATTACTACCAGTATGAAAGTGGATGGGACAGACCTATGAGCCAGATTTATCTTTCCTACCGGTTGAATGAGAATGCTTATGCGACAGAACAGGAGAGACTTTCTTCTCTTACCTATACAGATCGTACCGGAGAGCCCCGGTCTGTGGAATATGACACGACATCTTTCGGGTATCCTGCTTATGTCACCATTGCCGGATATGATTTCTGCTATGAGTACGCTTTGTTGAATGAAAAGGAACACACGATTGTATACATCTACGCCATGAACACCGTGTCAGATGATTTACAATTTAACGATGAATTTTTACCAAATTATTACATGGAGAATTTTGATGACCTAGCATATCAGGGAAAAGATCATTTTACCATATATGGAGGATATGACGAATGAATCTTCGATTTGAGAAAAAACACTATGACGTGATCGTCGTAGGTGGTGGAATGGCAGGCTTATGTGCTGCCATTGCCGCAGCGAGACAGGGCGTACATACGGCACTCATTCAGGCACGTCCCGTACTGGGAGGGAATGCTTCCAGCGAAATCCGTATCCATATTTCCGGTGCGGACCAGTCATTAAAACAGCCGGATTATGCAGAGGGTGGACTGCTCTATGAGCTGATGTTGGAAAATAAGAAAAACAACGAACAGTTCAGCTATTCCGTGTGGGATATGGTGCTGTTTGAAAAAGCAAAGGAAGAAAAGGATCTGGAAGTCTTTTTTAACACAGTCATGTATGACTGTGAAACGAAGGATGACAGAATTGTTTCCATTTACTGTGTACAGGAAACCACGGAGATGCGCTATCAGTTATATGCACCGGTTTTCGTAGATGCTACGGGAAACGGGACACTGGGATATTATGCAGGAGCTGAATACAGAAAGGGAAGCGAACCACAATCTGAGTTTGGAGAATTGCATGCCCCCCAGCAGTCCAACAACTATCGCATGGGAAATTCCATTTTATTAAAAGCAAAGGATATGGGACATCCGGTGAAATTTACGCCGCCATCTTTTGCTAAAAAACTGACGGAAGAGCAGCTAGCGAAACGTATCCACTGCGTTCAGATGAGAGATACCATCAATTGTGATGATTCGCCCAACCCGGAGGAGTATAAGCGGACCTCCATGACCAGCAGTGCCTGTGTGGATTATGGTTACTGGTGGTTGGAGCTTTGTGGCGATGGAGAGGATATTATTACAGAGTATGAGGCAATTCGTGATGACCTCATTGCCTATGCTTACGGTATCTGGGATCATATTAAAAACAATAAGGAAGGAATCCACGAACACCATGCAGAAAATTATGCGCTGGAATGGGTGGGAGCACTGCCCGGTGTGAGAGAAAGCCGTCGTCTGGTGGGAGATTATATGCTATCAGAAACGGATATTCTGGAGCATATAATTTTCGAAGATGCAGTCTGTTACGGCGGATGGTGTGTGGACCTTCATGCGCCGCACGGACTATTGGATTTCAACCTGCTTCCTTCTGACTGTAATTTTTATGACGGCGTATACACGATCCCTTATCGCTCTTACTATTCGAAAAATATTAAGAACCTGTACATGGCGGGAAGAGATATCAGTACCACCAGACTGGGACTGGCAAGCACCAGAATCATCGGATGCTGCGCCATTGGAGGTGAGGCAGTGGGGATTGCTGCTGCTCTGTGTAATAAATATGCCTGCGATCCGAGGGAGCTGGCACCTCATGTAAAGGAATTACAGCAGCTCATCCTGAAAGAGGATGGTTTTCTGCCGGGCTTTAAGAATGAGGATGAAAAAGATCTGGCACTTAAGGCAAAAATCACCGCTTCTTCCTGGGAGCAGGGAGGCGAGCCGGAGAAGGTGGCGAACGGCATCTCCAGAAAGCTTGGAGAGGAACAGAATGGATGGGTTACGAAGCCCGGAGAGTGTCTTATCATGAAATGGGACGAGACGAAAGAAATCCGGGAAATCCGACTGACCTTTGAATCCAACTTTGCATATCCAATCCGCGTGACTATGGCACCTTTACGTCAGGCACAGCAGCGAAACGGTGTACCCGAGGAGTTGGTAAAAGATGTAAAAATCGAACTGTACCGGGAAGGCAAAAAGACGGGAGAAGCATTTGTAAAGGATAATTACCAGCGCCTGTGCAGTGTGGGAATCGGTGATGTACCGGCAGACGAGATTCGTGTGATCCCGGAATCCACCAATGGAGCGGAACAGGCTGTCATTCATGAAATCCGTGTGTATGCAAAATAATATTTTTTACCTGTGATGCAAAGTCGGCAGGTCATAGAAAGGCAGGGGTATTATTATGAGAATATCGACATCAACAGGAACTTGTGGCAGTGTTTTTTGGACACAGAAAATGTATTATTCCTGCGAGCAGGCAATTGAATCTATTGCAAAGGCAGGTTTTGACGCCATTGATTTATGCTTTGTAGCATACGGAAGAAAGGGACTTCCCATGGATGCTCCTGACTGGAGAGACTGGGTAAAGCGGCAGAAGGAAAATTGTGATAAGCATAATCTTCCTGTGACCCAGGCACATGCGCATTATTATAGTGTGGCAGAAAGCATGAAATTTACAGCGCTGGACTGGGAAGACAATATCGGCAGGATCAAGAGAGATATTGAGGCAGCAGGTATGTGTCAGGTGCCCTGGCTAGTCATTCATCCGGATTCCGTCAATGATGAAGCGGGATATTCCAGGAAAAAATCTCTGGCAAGTGAGACGGAGCGTTTTAAGCGCTTCGGCGAACTTGCGGCGAAATATGGAACCGGAATTGCCATCGAGAACATGGTAGACCATCTGGGTATTGGATATGGCAGACGTTTTGGATGTAATGCTGAAGACCTGCTGGAGCTTCTGGATAAGTTAAATGCGGATGACATATTCGGTATCTGCTGGGATACCGGACATGCAAATCTGGCACAGGTCAACCAGCCAGCAGCGATCCAACAGATAGGCAGCCGTTTAAAGGCATTACATATCAACGACAACCGTGGTGAGAAGGATGATCATTTGCTGCCTTATCTGGGATATGTAGAGTGGACACCTCTGCTGAAGAGCCTGGCAGATGTGAATTACCAGGGAGATTTCACTTACGAAATTCACAATTTCACAGGTGGAATGAGCCCGGAGATTCATCAGCAGGGCGTGGAGTTCTCTGTACTGGTAGCGAGACAGATGGTCAGTGAAATCGAAAAAGGAATGAAAGAAAAATAAAATGGAAACAGGCAAAATGCGACTTTGCGGACAACAGGCAGTTTGGAACTATGAGGAAGAAAACGGGCTCCTTACCATCCAAGGTGTGGGAGCCATGGAGGATTATACAGAACCGGAACAGGTGCCCTGGAATTCTCTCATGCAGGAAATAAAAGTCGTGGTGATCCGGGATGGAATTACCACAGTGGGAGATTATGCCTTTGCCGGTTGCAGCAATCTGCAGGAGGTTACCCTGCCTGGCTCTGTGGAGATCGTGGGTGTATTCAGCTTTAAGGGTTGTACAGGACTGAGGGAAATTGTCATTCCGGAAGGTGTCAGGGTGCTGGCATCCAAGGCATTTCAGTTCTGCAGTGCATTAAAAAAAGTTTATCTGCCATCTACTCTTATAGACGTGGATATGCGGGCGTTCGGAAAATGCGAATCTCTGGAGGAAGTTTTCTATCAGGGAAGTGAGGAACAGTGGGAGCAGATCATGATCAGCCGGTCTGCATCCGATAATCAATATCTGGTGCAGGCCAAACGGCATTGCCTGGAAAGACAAAGCGCCAAACCATCGGAAGAAAGGCCGGAAGCACCGGATCGATATGAACAGATTATTTTAAAGATCCGAGAGGTATTGAATCAGGGCGGAGACGGGAATTTCTACATTCTGGCACCCAAACTGTGGGAGCCGGGAATCCGGGCGAAAAGCGGTGATGCTACACTGCTGGTTTTCCCGGATGGACAAACAATGCTCATTGACGCAGGCTTCGTGGAGTGTGGAAAGCATGTGGTCTCCCTGTTAAGAGATCTGCACCTGACTTCTTTGGACGGAGTGGTGTTATCACACAGCCATGATGATCATGCAGGAGGACTGCAGCAGGTTGCGGAATATATATACGGTCAGGATGGTGGTTACATCGGCTGTTATTATCGTTCCGCATTTGTAAACAGTCAGCGGGAAAAGGCATTTTTTGACTATATCCGGGCGAAAGGAGCCAGAACTGTTACGGATGTAAAGGAAGGCTTTCACATGAGCATAGGTGGAGTGGACATTGCAGTCTACAATCCGGAAGAAGCCCTTGTGGAAAGCTGTACCGGCGCTGAGGAGGATCTGAACAATTTATCCCTTCTGATGAAATTTACTTATGGGAAGTCAACATTTTTAACCAGCGGGGATTTGTATCGTGATAAGGAACGGGAACTGATTGCCCGCTATGGAGAAGCGCTAAAGGCGGATGTGATGAAAGCGAATCATCATGGAGCCCATACTTCCAACAGTATGGAGTGGGTGGATGCCATATGTCCTTCCGTGATATATGCCTGTGCCGATGACATGGGAAGCACTCCTTTTGCCTGGAAGATGAAGGCAAAACATATTCGATATTATAGCACTTGTCTGAATGATTTGCTTTGTATCCGGCTGGATGCGGAAAAGCATGTGGAGGTTATGCCCCGGTTTGACAGGAAAGGACTCGGACTATTGTAAAGGCGAATGCCGGAAAGAGTGTTGGGATGAGAGAAGGAGTAGCGCAGTATCTGGGAAAAGCAAGAAAATGCAGCTGTGGTCGTGTTCACGAGACCCCGTTAAAACGGGTCGTGATTGAACAGGATGCTCTGCAGAAAGTTCCAGGTATTTTGGAGGAATTGGGTTATCATCGGGTATTCCTGGTGGCGGATCAGAATACCTGGAAGGCAGCAGGAGAAGCTTTGGAACAGGAGTTAGTGGAAGCGCAGATTGCCTGTGAAGCACTGGTATTTTCGGAGCAGGAGCCGGTTCCCGATGAGAGTCATTTAGGAGAAATTCTGACCGCCTGTCCCCCGGAGACGGAAATCCTGCTGGCGGTGGGTACGGGAACCATCAATGATATGTGTAAATATGTCAGTTTTCGGTTGAAACTGGATTATATGATCGTAGCTACCGCCACCAGTATGGACGGTTTTGTATCCGTGGGTGCAGCTCTGATGCTTAACCATGTAAAGGTGACCAAAGATGCCCACGGCCCGGTGGCAGTCATTGGTGACACAAAGATTATGGCGGAGGCTCCCATGGAACTGATCACCGCCGGACTGGGGGATGTGCTTGGAAAATATACCTGTCTGCTGGACTGGAAACTTTCTCAGATGATCAATGGAGAATACTACTGCGATTATGTGGTGGACATGGTGCGCGGTGCGGTGGAAACGGTAGTGGAACAAGGTGCACAGATTAAAAAGAGAGATCCGGAGGCAATCCGGAGCCTGATGGAAGCTTTGGTGGTTACGGGAATTGCCATGTATTATGTGGGAAATTCCAGACCGGCATCCGGCTGTGAGCATCATTTGTCCCATTTTTGGGAGATGCGTTTTCTCATGGAAGGCAGAAAACCGGTCCTGCATGGCACCAAGGTAGGTGTCGGAATGATCATTGTCACACAGATGTATCATATGCTGGCACAGGAAACGGTGGATTTTGCCGCAGCACAGAAAAAGGAGCGGAAAGTATCCGACTGGGAACAGAAGATAAAAACAAGCTACCTGGATGCCGCCGAAGGAATCCTGAGACTGGAACAGGAATGCGGAAAAAATAATATAGAGCAACGAAATCAGAGGCTGCAGATTATTGAAAAACGGTGGGAGGATATCCGGCACACCATTGAAGAACAGCTTCCGGCGACAGAGCAGTTGATTGCATTACTGCAATCTTTGGATGCGCCCTATTGTCCCTGTCAGATCGGTCTCCCCATAGAGATGGTACAGGAGGGAATCGAGGTTGGTAAAGAGGTGCGGAACCGTTATACCCTGCTACAGCTTTTGTGGGATTTAGGTTTGGAAGAGACTTACAGTAAACAGATAAGAGCCTGGTTGGAAGAACTGGAGAAAAGAGGATGACCATGGAACAGATAAAAAAAGATGTGGTAGTGGTAGGCGGAGGTCCCGGTGGATTTGCGGCGGCAGTGACCGCAGCACGGGCAGGAGCTCAGGTCCTGCTGGTGGAAAGAAACGGTTATCTGGGTGGTCAGCTGGGAAGCGGACTTCCGTTTTTGGCATTCTGGGATATTAAGGGCAGACAGGTGGTGGGCGGTATTGCCCAGGAATTTGTGGACAGGCTGGAGCAGGCGGGAGCATCCTATGGACATGAATATTGCCCGCATCATCAGTCAGTTACACTGATACATCCATTCTACTCCAGAATTCTGTGCTTTGAGATGGTAAAGGAAGCAGGAGTGGAGCTTCTCATGCACTGTGAGCTGGCAGATGTGAAAATGAAGGACGGAAAAATCCGGTCCATTATTGTGTCCGGCAAGGGACAGCACATTGAAATTACCGCAGACGTGTTTATTGATGGAACCGGAGATGGTGATTTAGGTGCATTAAGCGGAGCGACAATAGAAAAAGGAAACGAAAACAATGTGATGCAGCCGCCTACCCTGATGTTTAATCTCGGCGGTGTGAATTTTGAGGAGTTTTGCGATTTTATCGAACAACATCCGGAGGAACTGCCCTATGATGTACTGGACAATATTGCCCAGGGATATAATGCGGATTTCTTCCGGAAGACCAAGAGTTTTATTTTCCTGGGGATGCATCATCTCCTGGAGGAACTTCGGAAAAAGGGCGAATGTCCTGTGGACCGTGAGACTGTTATTTTTATCCGTCAGCCTATGCCGGGACAGGTAGCCGTGAACACGATCCGTCTGTTGAATTTTGACGGCTCCAATCTGCATGATTTAAGCAACGGGGAAATGGAAGCTCACCTGCAGATTCCGAAACTTATGAAGATGTTCCGGGAAAATGTGCCCGGTTTTGAAAATTGTTATTTGGATTCTATCAATGCTTCCATTGGCGTCCGGGAGAGCCGGAGAATCAAGGGTATCAAGATGCTGGATCATCACGATGCAGTGGCTGGGAAAAAGCCGGAGGACAGTATTGCATTATGTGGATACTTTATTGATATTCATAATGGTGCAGGTGCCGGAACGTATCGTGTTACCATTGAAGAGCCTTTTGGAATCCCCTATGGATGCCTGGTGTCTGCGGATATTCCCAACCTGATGATGGCAGGAAGAGATATCAGCGTGGATGCAATCACCTTTGGTTCCACCAGAATCATGAATGAATGTATGGCAGTGGGACAGGCAGCGGGAGAAGCGGCTGCAATGGCAATAGCATCCCATTGTGAGCCGGAAAAGGTAGATGTGGCAGAACTTCGCAGACATTTACTGGAACAGAAAGCAATTTTGTCTGTATAAAACCGTAATATAAAATAATAAGAAAGACCGGTACAGTTTGCAACAAAAGACTATTCCGGTCTTTCTTGCTAAATATGTACGTACAATAATGCGTATTTTACTTAAAACGATAAAATACATGCTTTATATGTATTGACATATTATACAAGTGAGTATATAGTGAGAACTACAGAATTATGGAAGAAGCAATTCTTAAAAAGAAAAAGAATGGAGGATAAAAAATGAAACTCGCAACATCAACTAACATTATGGATTTCGATGATAAGAGACCTTATCAGATTCCCATTGACGTGTCCACCAGGGCTTGTGCAAAGGCGGGATATAAATATGTAGATGCATGTCTTTGCAGCCATTGCAGGGAAGGACAGCCCTTAAGAGGAGAGAACTGGGAAAAATGGATTGCGGATACCGCAGCACTGGCAGAAGAACTCGGTGTGAAATACATCCAGGCACATGCCTACTGGACCATTGGAAATGCATTTAATGCGGATCTGACCCGTTCGGACGGAGAGCTGGGAGAGGAGCTTATGCGACGCAGTGTCCTGGCAGCAGAAGCATTGGGAGTAAAGTGGATGGTAGTTCATCCTTACACTGTAAGACGTAACGGCGGCGGTTATGATTACAGAAAATCTTTTGAATATAACAAAGAATACATGAAGCATTGGGGTGAAATTTTTGCGGATCATCATGTGGGAATGGCTATCGAAAATATGACAAAGCCTACCCATTACGGTAGCTGTGCGGAAGAACTGCTGGAGTTGATTGATGTCATTGACAATCCGAATGTACAGATATGTATTGATACCGGTCATGCAAATATGGTGGGTCTGAATGTTCCCGATATGATCCGTCAGGTAGGATCTCATCTGAAGGCTACCCATATTAACGATAATTACGGTATCAAGGACGAGCATTTCTCACCGTTTAACGGAACGATTCCCTGGAAAGAGGTAGTGCAGGCTTTGCGGGATATTGATTATCAGGAATGTTTTGCTTTTGAAACACACCATCTTACCAGTATGTATCCCAAGGGGGTACAGCCGTATCTGGTAGATTTCTCTTATGCGCTGGGAGAATATCTTCTGAAGCTGTAATTATGTTATTTGTAATAAGGAAAGTGCTGTAAAACAGCAGATATTTTAAAGGATAACGAAGGCCGGTACAGTCCGCGACAGGTGACTATGCCGGCCTTTCTTATATGGAAGTATGAAAGGAGAAATACATATGCAGAACTTTGCGAATTATTTTGCGGAATTTACGAATGGAGCCATAGCTTTGCGGCTGCTGCTGGCGGCTGTATTGGGTTGTGTGATCGGACTGGAGAGAGCGACGAAGCATCATCCGGCAGGAATGCGGACCTTCGCATTGGTATGTATCGGAGCGGCGGCTTCCGCTGTCGTCAATATCTACCTTGGGACAGCCCTGGGCGTCGGAAGGACAGATATGGGACGTATTCCCGCCGGCGTGGTCAGCGGTATCGGTTTCCTGGGGGTGGGAACCATCATTATTACCGGGAAAAATCAGGTCAGAGGATTGACAACGGCTGCCGGATTGTGGACAACGGCAACCCTTGGAATTATGTTGGGATCCGGAATGCTGGAGGTCAGTCTGATGATGTTTGCACTGATCATTGTCACAATGTTCGGAATTGCCAGAGTCAGTCGTGTGCAGGAGCAGTACAATCGTTACATTGGTCTGTATATGGAAATTGATAAGTCAATGACAAGGGGAGTCTATGACTATATCAATGAGTGTGGATATGAGCTGAGTTCTGTGGAGAAAAAGAGAGATAAGACCTTAAAGGGATCCGATATTGTCCTTACAATGATGCTGGATCTGAAGAAAAGAAGAAATCATGCAGAGGTTTTGTCGGAAGTGAGTCAGATAGAGGGTATTCATTATCTGGAAGAAGTATAATTTGAAGTATATTTGTATGGTTTTAATGCAGAAAAAAGGCAATTTTCCTATTATGTCACTAAATATTACAGACATTTATAGCATAAATTTTAAAATATGTATTGACATATTGCATGTATAAGAATATTATATAGACATAAGTTACAACATAAAAGGTGAACGAAATGTCAGAGAACAGAAAAGTTAAAAAAGCTGAATATGATGTTGTAGTAATCGGTGGTGGAATGGCTGGCATCTGTGCGGCACTTGCATCTGCAAGACATGGAGCCAGGACAGCGTTGGTGCATGACAGACATGTACTGGGAGGAAATGCATCCAGTGAAATCCGAATGCATATCTGCGGAGCATCCGAGAATCTTGCGAAACCGGAGCTTGAAGAAAGCGGAATTCTCCATGAAATCATGCTTGACAACAAGAGCAGAAATGATTATTTTAATTATTCGATCTGGGATATGGTATTATTTACCGCAGTGAAGAGTCAGCCACATCTGACAGTGTATCTGAGTACCGCGATGGAGGATTGCCGGATGGAAGGCAATGAGATCCGTGAAATCGACGCATACCAGCTCACGACAGAGACACATTGGCAGATCAGAGGGAACATATTTATTGACTGTACCGGCAATGCGACCCTGGGATATTATGCAGGAGCGGAATATCGTACCGGCAGCGAGGGAAGGGCAGAATTCAATGAACCGGATGCGCCGGAACAGGCCAACAATGACCGTATGGGAAATACGCTGTTATTCAAGGCGGTGGACAGAGGACATTCGGTGAATTTTAAACGACCGAAGATCGCCAGACATTTTACGGAAGAGGAACTCAAATACAGAACACACTCTGCCGTGCACGAAGCTAAGACAAAGGGAGATGTGGATAAGGCATACTTACGTATGACCTCCTACAGTACCTCCTCTGTGGACTATGGATACTGGTGGATCGAGCTTCCCGGCAAGACAGAAGATATCATAGATGAGTATGAAGAAATCCGGGATGAGCTGGTGTCTTGTATCTATGGGGTATGGGATCATCTGAAAAACGGTGGTGATCATGGAGCCGAGAACTATGATCTGGAATGGGTCGGTATGTTGCCCGGTGTCAGAGAGAGCAGGCGTCTGGTAGGAGATTATATATTAAATGAAAATGATGTCTTATCCAACAGGGTATTCGAGGATGCTGTAGCATACGGCGGCTGGGCGATGGATATCCATACTCCCGGAGGTCTATATGATTTTGATGAACTTCCTTCCAGAGTTGTCAGCTTTGACGGAGCCTATACGATTCCGTACCGGTCATATTGCTCCAGAAATATTCCCAATATGATGATGGCGGGACGAAATATCAGTGCTACCAAAATGGCAATGGGATCCACAAGAGTTATGGGAACCTGTGCCATAGGAGGACAGGCAGCGGGAACCGCAGCGGCACTTTGCATCAAATATCACTGCGGGCCGAAAGATATGCCGGAGCACATGGAGGAATTGCAACAGCTTCTGCTGAAGGATGACTGTTATATTCCGGGTTATCGAAACACCGATCCGCAGGATCTGGCGAGAACCGCGCAGATCAGTGCAACCTCTGCCAGAGAAGGGTTCGCTCCGGAGAAAGTGATCAACGGAGTGTCCAGAGATGAAAACGGAATTCGAAATATGTGGAGCTCCGATGGCATAAGCCCGGAAGGAGAGACGTTAACCTTAAAGCTTGCCTCGGTGAAAAAAGTATCCCAGGTCAGACTGACGTTTGATTCCAACTTTAATTATCCGATCAAGATTACTTTATCGAAGAAACGTCAGCTCCAGCAGAGGATAGGAGTACCTCCCGAATTGGTAAAAGATTACACTGTGACACTCTGGCGGGGAGAACAGAAGATGGCAGAACAGAAAGTGACAGAAAATGACCAGAGACAGAACGTTGTAACCTTTGAGCCTACGGAATGTGATAAAGTAACCATTACGATTCATACCACCAATGGGGAAAAAGACGTACATATTTATGAAGTAAGGGTGTATTCCTGAGAAAAACTCAGGCTAACCATAGAAAACTAAAATGTAGGAGGATTACAATTATGAAGAGGAAAATTGCGCTTGCATTGACAATGGCAATGTTAGGTACCTGTCTGGCAGGATGTGGACAAGCAGATACAGACACAAATGCATCTACAGAAGCAAAAGATACTACAGCAGCCGCAGGAACCGCAGCAGCAGAAACCACAGAATCCGAGAAGGAATGGTATGGCACGGAAGACGGAAAGACGATCACGCTTCATTTCTGGGGTGGTGTTCAGCCGGAGTACGGATATGATGATCTGTGTGCCAACTTCAATGAGGAGTACAAAGACAAAGGACTTCAGGTAGAATATGTAAGATATGTAAATGATGATAACGGTAACCTTCAGTTGGAGACCTACTTAATGGGCGGTGGTGATGTCGATCTGTTCATTGGCTATGGCGGACGTACCAAAATGGACAAGCGTGTAGACTCCAACCTGCTGCTGGATATGTCCGGTATGCTCAATGATATCGGATTCAATCTGGATGATGAGCTGGGTGTGGCAAATATGGCAGAGTATCACTACGATGATGGTGCCGTATATGGATTCCCCACCAAATACGAGAACTCAAGATGGATTCTGATCAATGAAGATATGTTTAAGGAAGCAGGACTGGATATTCCTTATGATGGATGGACCTATTCCGAATTCCTTGCGGATGCCGAGAAGCTGACACATGGCGAGGGCCAGGATAAGGTATACGGAGTATGCTGGGCACGTAAGCAGAGCGGTAAGAGTATTCTGTATGCATTAGACGGTGTACTGGGTGCAAATCAGATTTACAAGAATGAAGAAGGTACAGAGGTAAACTTCGATAATGATGTATATCGTGCAGGTCTTAACCTTGTAAAAGAGACGCTGGATAAGGGTTATGCGATTCCCATCGAAGATGAATTCTCCGAGGATATCAGCGTTGCCAATACTTTCCTTCAGGGCAAATGTGCCATCATGCTTGGTGTAGCACAGATGAGACTGTGTATGGATCAGGAGAATTATCCTCATGATTTCATGACTGCACTGGTACCGGCACCCGTTCCCGATGATGAGAAATACAACACCGAATTTTATCGTAAGCAGATCGGTACTACCGGTGCAGGAGACCTGCTGAGCATTTCAGCGAATACAAAGTATCCGGAAGCAAGCTTTGAGTTTGCAATGTGGTATTTAAAGGGTGGTATGTCCCCTCTGGTACAGGGCGGAAGAATCCCTCTGTGGAATGGTGTTAATAAGGATGAAGTATTGAGCGTGCTGAAGGAGAAGGCACAGGGCTCCATTGATATGGATTCCATGGAGAACTATCTGTCTCTCGATACTACGCAGGGTGTTGCCGCTATTAAAGGAAATGCTTCCTCTGAAATCAGTTCTGCCTGGTTCGAAGAGTTTGATGCTATGTGCTATGGAAAACAGTCTGTAGATCAGACCGTTCAGAACATGGAGAAGAGAGGTAACGAACTGATCCAGACCGAATTAAGCAGTCAGAAGTAAAAAAATAAAAACAGCAGTGGGAAGGGGCGGTCGTTTTCACAGGCGAACCGTCCCCTGCTCTGAAACGAACAAAAGAGGGATAAAGCAAATGAAGAGCAAGAAAAAGAAGACTAAAGGAGAAAGACGAAAAATATTGCATCAGAACCTGGTTGCATATTCCTTTTTGGCACCGAGTCTGATAGGTGTAATATGTTTCAGTCTGATTCCGCTGATAATTTCTTTATATGTAAGCCTGACTGACTGGAATTTCTCTCAAGGACTCGGCAACTGGAATTTCATCGGACTGACAAACTTTATCAATCTGTGGAAGGATGAATGGTTCCTTGCATCTTTGAAAAATACATTGATCTTCACCGTCGTAACCGTGCCCATCGGACTTTTCCTGGCAATTATAATGGCGGTACTGATTGATGAATTTTGTCATAAGAAAATAGCGGGTGTGGTACGTGTCGCTATGTATATGCCGCATATCTGTAATATTGTGGCAATTTCCGTTGTATGGATGGCGTTGTATTCTAAATACGGACCCTTTACACAATTGATGAGGGCTCTCGGATGGCAGGATCCTCCCCGATTCCTGGCAAGCTATGAATGGGCACTTCCCGCGATCATGCTGGTCGTAATCTGGGCAAGCCTGGGATACCGCGTATTTATGTACAGCGCCGCAATCACCGGACTTCCGAGAGATTTGTATGAGGCTGCTGAGATTGACGGAGCGAATTCTATTCAGAAATTTTTCAAATTAACGGTTCCGCTGTTGAAGCCTACGACCTTTTTCCTGACAATTACAGGTATTATATCCAGCTTTAAAGTATTTGGATATACGAACGTTATGACAGGCGGTGGTCCCGGAAGCTCTACCTACACACTGGTTTATTATATTTATACATCAGCATTTAAGTATTATAAGATGGGTTATGCTTCGGCAATTGCCGTAATTCTGTTTGTGATGCTGCTTATTGTGACCATTATCCAGTGGGTACATAACAATAAAGAAGAGAAAGGCTAGGGATTAAGATGAGGAAGAATGTACCTGTTTCCAAAAAGGTAGCCAGAATATTGATTACTATTGTAATTATTCTGGTTACATTGGTTATGATTGTTCCTTTTGTCTGGATGATCTCAGCATCTTTCAAGACAGAAGCGGATGTTATGAAGATCCCTATTGAGTGGATCCCGAAGTATTTTTACCCGGATAACTATAAGAGAGTATTAAGCATAGGAACGACCAGCTCCACAAATTATCATTTCGGTCTGGCTTATTTTAACTCTATCAAGGTAGCCGTAATCAGTACGGTAGTGGCAATTACTTCCGCAACACTTGCCGGATATGCATTTGCAAAGTTGAAATTCAAGGGCTCCAATGTATTGTTCATTATATATCTGGCGCAGATGATGGTGCCTTCACAGCTGACACTGATTCCCAGATTCATAATGTTTATGCAGTTGGGATGGATGAATACCCATTTGTCATTGATCGTACCGAAGATCATAGCGGTATCTTCCACCTTTATGCTCAGGCAGTCCTTCTTAAGTACTCCGGATGAACTGCGGGAAGCTGCCAGAATTGATGGAGCCGGTGAATACAGAGCCTTTGCACAGGTTATGCTGCCACTTGTCAAGCCGACGATAGCGGCGACGGCGACAGTACAGTTCCTGGATGCATGGAACAGCTACCTGGATCCTCTGGTATTTATCTCCAACTGGAAGAAATGGACGATTCCTCTGGCTTTGAACCAGTTTGTCGGTACAGAGGTAACACAGTATAACCTGACCATGGCGGCCTGCTGTATGGCGGTTGTACCGGTATTTATCGTATTCCTGTTCGGACAGAAGTTCTTCCTGAAAGGCTTGTCCGTAGGTGCGGTTAAGGGATAATAAATTGAAAATGGCAGATGCAGTGTGGCAGGACAGGAGAAGACTCTGTGCCTGCTATATTGCTATAAGGGAGAAAATAAAGAGAACAATATGTCAATTCACAGTGAAACCAGAAAATATGAAGTTGTAGTAGTGGGAGGCGGCCTGGCCGGTGTCTGTGCGGCAATCGCTTCCGCCAGAAAAGGAGCCAGAACAGCCATCATACAGAATCGCTCTATGTTTGGTGGCAACGCCAGCTCGGAGATCCGTATGCACATTGTGGGAGCCAACTCCCACGGTGCCAAAAAAAATCTTGGAGAGACAGGAATCCTGCTGGAGATTCTGCTGGCAAACAAACGCAGAAATCCCTATGCATCGTTTCCGGTATTTGATTCCGTCATCTGGGAAAAAGTGCATTTTCAGGAAAATCTGGAATCCTTTCTGAATACGAATATGGATGACGTGATCCTGGAAGGAAAAAAAATAAAGGCCGTAGTCTGTCATCAGAACAGTACGGAAACCGAGTATACCATCTACGGAGACATCTTTGTCGATGCCACAGGGCACGGTACCTTAGCTACCATGTGCGGTGCGACGGGGCGTATGGGCAGTGAAGGAAGAGACGAATTTAAGGAACCCGATGCTCCGGAAGAACCGAACAGCGATACGATGGGAAACACTTTGTTGTTTTCCGCTGTGGACCGTGGAGAGCCGGTAAAATTTGTGTGTCCGGAATGGGCAAACCATTACACGGAGGAAGATTTGAAATACCGGGAACATGCGAACAGTATTGCCTCCCATATGGAAGGCGGTAAGCTGACCAAATTCGAAGAAGGAAGCGGGAGACTGCCACACTTTTCCAATGTGGACTCCGGATATTGGTGGATTGAACTGGGTGGTGAGGATGAAGATATTATCCGTGACGGTGAGAAAATCCGTGATGAATTGCTGAAATGTGTGTACGGCGTATGGGATCATCTGAAAAATGTGGGAAACCACGGTGTGGAAAATCTGGATCTGGATTGGGTCGGATTTGTGCCGGGATATCGCGAAAGCAGAAGAATTGAAGGGGATTATCTGTTGAATGAAAAGGATGTACTAGCCAACAGGATATTCCCGGACGCAGTAGCTTATGGTGGCTGGCAGATGGATCAGCATGTGCGCAGGGGACTTCTGGATACGGATAAGATTCCTTCACAGATCCTGAATTTCAACGGTTGTTATACAATACCATGGAGATGCTATTATGCAAAGGATCTGGAAAATGTAATGCTGGCGGGACGTGACATCAGTACTACAAAAATGGCATTTGGATCAACGAGAGTTATGGGAACCTGCGCTGTGGGAGGACAGGCGGTAGGCACGGCAGCAGCAATGGCTGTCAGATATGGCTGTACCCCTAGACAGATCGGGGAACATATGGAAGAACTACAACAGGAGCTTTTGCGGGATGATTGCTATATTCCGGGAGTCCGTAACCGGGATCCGGCCGATTATGCAAAGTCAGCTAAGGTAGCTGCATCCGGATATACACATGGAAATGAACCATGGAAAGTATTGAACGGAATTGCCAGACAGGAGCAGGAAGAAAGTAACTGCTGGGAGGCACCGATAGGAGAACAGGGTGCCGAAATAACCCTTACCTATGACGGGAAACTGGTGCTACATCAGATTCAGCTGACATTTGATACGAACCTGACAAAAGAGATCATGCCATCTCTTACAAGAAATGTACGGAACCGACAGGTAAAGGGACTGCCGGATGAACTTGTACGGGATTATGATGTGCGTGCTTTCAGAGAAGGAAAAGAAGTATTTTGCAAGGAAATACATGACAATTATCAGCGATTGAACAGAATTCCGCTGGGAAATGTAATTTGTGATACCATAAAGGTGACGGTTCACCGTGCTTACGGTATCCATTTTGCAAGAATTTTTGAAATTCGTACATATTAGTACGCTCGATTATTGACATTAAATTCCCAAATTCGCTATACTGTTAGTAATATGTAATATCATAATGAGATTGGATAACAAAAACACAGAAAACGAAAAGGAAAGTGTTAATAGGGGGAAATATGGCAGCCAGATATTCAGAGATTGAAGAATATATCATGAACAAGATTCATACGGGAGAATGGCCGATCGGTTATAAAATTCCGAAAGAAGTGGAGCTTTGTGAACAATTTGGTGTCAGTCGTTCCACAGTGCGTACGGCAATGCTGCGGATGGTGCAGGATGGACATCTGAAAAGAGTTAAGAGAAAAGGTACCTTTGTTACAGCACCACGCGTATTGGAGGATACGACGGTATTTATTGAGAGCTTTTTTAATGAAATGTTTCGCCGGGGCATTGAGGTAGAGACGGAAGTGCTGGAATTCCGTTATATGGAGATGACGGAGGAACTGGCGAAAAAGTTCGAAAACGGTGACAGCAGAGTCATTAAACTGAGCCGTCTCAGATACGTAAAGGATTCTTTTGACAAAGGACCGATTGTATTGACAACGTCCTATATGCCGGAGAGTGATGCATTTTTGTTTGACTATGATTTTACGAAGGCATCTCTGACGAAGGCGCTCAATGATCATTCCAAGAATCGATTCAGCCTGGAAAAAGAAATGACGGCCCGTCCGCTAGAGAGCAGAGAGAGTCATCTGATGGGAATGAAGGAAAATGCTCTTGCGATGCTGATTTCTTCTGTTACCAGGAATGAAGAGGGACAGATTATTGAAATATCGGAAAGTATTTATCCTTTGGAGAGAAACAAGTTTGTATGGAAACTGAAGCTGTAACGCTTTGGATACGAGGAAGAATATGAATGAAAAATTGAATAATGTAGAATGGAGTTTCACGCAGGAAACAGGATGCCTGACGATTACAGGGACCGGAAAGATGCAGAACTGGGCGGAACATCAAGAGAGACCATGGGAAGAAATCAGAGATGAAATCCGCCGGGTCAGGATTTGTGTGGGAATGGAGAGCGTGGGAGATTGTGCTTTTCAGAATTGTACTTCACTGAAGGAAGTAGAACTGCCGGAGACGCTTGTCTATCTCGGGGTGTATAGCTTCCGCGGATGTACCGCATTAAGGGATGTAAAATTGCCGGAAGGAATATGCATTATCTGTGCGAAGGCGTTTCATAATTGTTCGGCACTGGAGAAGGTGGAATTGCCTGTCAGCCTGAAAAATATTGATATGAGAGCGTTTGCGAAAGATGAGGCTCTTCATACGGTTATTTATCATGGAACGGAGGCACAGTGGGAGAAAATTCTGATCAGTGGAACCGCATCCGATAATCAATATCTTCTGGCAGCGGAACGAAGATGCCTGAAGGAAGAACCTGCAGGATACCAAAAGACTAATGATAATTCGGTTGCAGATCACTATGAAGAGATGGTTTATTGTGTAAAAAAAGCGTTGTCTTACGGCGGAGACGGTAATCTGTATTTTCTCACACCGGATCTGACAGAGGCGGGAATCCGGGCAAAATGCGGAGATTGTACGCTTGTGGTATTCCCGAATGGCAAAACAATGATGATAGATGCCGGTTACATTGCCTGCAGTGCACATATTATTTCACTGCTGGAGGATCTGGGACTGCATCATCTGGATTATTTTGTATTGTCTCATGCGCATGATGATCATGCAGGAGGAGCCCTGGCTGTGGCACAATATCTGTATGAGCATGGAGGAGGGATTGATGCCTGTTATCGGAGCTCCTATATAGCATCCAGTAAGCAGGAGCCCTTATTTGAGGAATATCTTAAGCAGAACGGGACACATGTTTATGAAAATGTCCTGGCGGGATATCAGTGGACGGTAGGGGATGTACGTATAACCGCATATCATCCGACGACTGAGGATCTGGAGAAATGTGTCGGAAATGATGAGAGCGTGAACAATGTATCTATTTTGATGAAATTTGTCTATGGAAGATCAAAATATCTCACCGGTGGAGACTTGTATATAGAGATGGAAGAAAAACTGGCAGAGCAATATGGTGATCTTCTGAAAGCAGATGTAATGAAATCGAATCATCACGGCACCTATACCTCAAATGGACAAAAGTGGCTGCAAACAGTACAGCCGAATGCCATTATCACGGATGCGGAGGATATTGGAAATGCACTTTTGGCAGAGTATGCTGCAGAGCATGGAATCAAATATTACAGCGCCGGGATACAGGGACTCATTTTACTGCGAATGAGCAGAATAGAATATGAGATACAATGCCAGACAGGAGAACTGTCTGTAAAGATTGTAACAAAAGGGGACATTTTATAGTGTCTCCTTTTTGGTAGGAAAAAAAGTAAAATATAAGGTTTATATGGTTAGGAAAAATGTGGTAAACTGCACTTTGTAAGGAAGAGTAGCATAATAAATATAGATAGAACAGAGGAGAAAATATATATGCAGATCCATGATACAGCATTTATAGCTCCCGGTGCGGTGGTGCTTGGAGATGTGACGATCGGAGAAAACAGCGGAATCTGGTACAATGCGGTGGTCCGGGGCGACCGGGACTCCATTGTCATCGGCAGAGAGAGCAATATTCAGGACAATGCAGTAGTACATCTGGGCAGCGGATATCCGGTGGAGATCGGAGACCATGTGACCATAGGACACGGTGCGATCATCCACGGCTGTAAGATTGGCGATAATACCATGATCGGTATGGGAGCCATTCTGATGAATGGCTGTAAGATCGGGAAAAACTGCATCATCGGTGCCGGAGCACTGGTGACACAGAACGTGGAGATTCCGGATAATTCACTGGTCATCGGCAACCCCGGGAAAGTAAAACGTGCTGTTACCGAAGAAGAGATCCGGTGGAATCTGAAAAACGCACACATTTACGTAGAGGAAGCACAGAAAGAATTAAGCGACTCTTATCGGCAAAATATAAATGAAATCTAAAAGAAAAAAGTTTGAGATATATTGCCGATGATGATATAATATTTCCGGTGAGCCGTTTTACGGAGGTTGTGTATGAAATATGTAAATGTAAATGAAATAGCTGCAAAATGGAATTTATCAGAAAGAAGTGTAAGAAATTATTGCGCCCATGGAAAAATTCCGGGTGTAATTCTTGATGGGAAAACATGGAGGATTCCGGAGGATGCCGTAAAGCCGGTCAGAAAGAAACGAGCAGAAAAAATAGCAAATGATCTTTTGACCAGATTAAAAACGGAAAAGGAAGCAGGGATACCGGGAGGAATCTATCATAAGGTTCAGATCGAACTGACATATAATTCGAATCATATGGAAGGCAGCCGCTTGACCCATGATCAGACCAGATATATTTTTGAAACGAATACGATTGGAATTCAGGATGAAGTTGTGAATGTGGATGACATTGTTGAAACAGCCAATCATTTCCAATGCATTGATCAAATAATAGAGTTGGCAAACTATCCCCTGAGTGAAGCATTTATTAAACAGTTACATTATATTTTGAAATCAGGAACGTCAGATAGTAGAAAAACGTGGTTTGCTGTTGGTGAGTATAAACGTTTTGAAAATGAGGTCGGAGGAAGCGCAACCGCAAAGCCCGCCGATGTATCCGGAGAAATGCGGAATTTATTAAGAAGATATAATCTTTCAAAACAAAAGACATTGAGGGAAATAATACAATTTCATTATGAATTTGAGAAGATACATCCTTTTCAGGATGGAAATGGCCGTGTTGGAAGATTAATTATGTTTAAGGAGTGCCTCCGTAATGGAATTACCCCTTTTATTATCGAGGATGATATAAAGGAATTCTACTATCGGGGTCTGAAGGAATGGAAGAACGAACAGGGATATCTTATGGACACTTGTCTGACTGCTCAGGATAGATTTAAGGTATACATGGATTATTTTGGACTGGAATATAAGGAGTAAAAACTATAACGAAAAAAGAGATCAAAAGAGCCAGATGACTACATTATGTTCGGTAAAAAGAGCACTGTCCTAGCGGAAGTGCTCTTTTGCGAATTCCATATCCTGTACCAGTTCCAGTGTTCCAAGATATTGCTCCTGCTTATCCCGGACAGCGTAATAAGTCACTAAGAATGTCCGGCCGCCCTTGTCCATCCAGACCGGTACCTGGTCCAGATTCCCTGCGCGGAATTCTCCGATAATGCGGCGAACCCGTTCTTCGATTTTAGGCGGATGACAGGTGAAGACCTCACGGCCCAATGCCATGCCGGGACGTTTGAATACCTTGGGGCCTTCGTTAAAATAACGATTGACATTATCGATGTCCACGAAGGTAATCTCCAAAGGAATCGTATTCAACATGGCGGTCAGCTGTGACAGGGTCAGACTACCGCCGGGAAGGCGGATTCTGGTCTCACCATCTGCAAAAGCATGTTCTACAGACAAGGTGTCAGCCGTAGAGGCAGTGTCTGCCAGATGTGCTTCCGCAGCCTGCCAACTGTCACTCCGGATACCGAAGCATTCTGCATAATCTTTGGCATCCCGGTAGATGTGATACCATTCCTCCTCCGAGAAATTCAGTGCGCAGTTGGGGAAGAGGATATTGGATTCCTTGTAGATCATTTCTTCCATGCGGGTCAATACGGCGTTCAAACGTTGTTTCCATGCATCGGTTTCTTTTTGGTCTTTTTGTTTTGCAAGGGCATTCAGTTCATCCCGGATCTCATCATCTACTGTCCACATGACCGCAGAGGGACCGCTGATCCCATATTGCACCTTCAAATGTGGATAAAGTAAGTCTCCCTTTCTGGCATAGTGGATAGCGATCTGGCGCAGCTCATTTAATGATCCGTCATTTATTGTTCCATTTTCCAGAACCTGCTTCGCGCGGGCAATCAGCTTTTCCAGTGCTGCATTTTCCAGCGTAAAAGTCTGCAGGGGATGCCCGGAGATCTGGATCAGGGCGGCAGCAGCGGAGAGCCGTTGGTCCTGTATGTCCTTAGCGTGCAATTTCTGGGCATCTGTCGCGGAACCATGGAACAGGGCGGAATGCACATCACAGAGCCGTTGCAATTCTTCGATGGAAGTACCCTCCCGCAGCAGCTCCTGCTCGGCATGCATAATCTCGGCAGGATCCACATCCTTACATTCCCGGACGAAATCCGCCTGGACATTTTCCAGAGGTTCTCCGTGATTCAAACGTTGTAAGTAAGACTTAATCTGATCTTTCATATAAAAATTCCTCCGGAACCAGTATGCCCCGGAGGAAAGTTTGTTATTCTTTTATTTTTATGATTAATCATCGTAGTGTGTTTTGATAAATTCGCAATCCACTACCAATACATAGAAAACCGAGCCATAATGTTCACTCTCCACGATACGCCCATAATCCAGAACCGTCTTATAAGTTCCATCTTTGACAGCAAGTCGGTATTTGACATAATCATTGTATCCGTTCATGCCGGATTCTATCTGCTGCCAGATGCTTTCTTCTACCTGTGTCAGATCTTCAGGATGCACCAGATTACGGAATTGATGTTTCGTAAAATGCATAAAATCATCCAGATCCGTACATCCTGTCAGCTGAAGCATTTCCTGATTAGCATACAGGATGCGTTCATCCTCCTTTTCGGCCCGGTAGATGAAAAAGGCACCCGGCAGGTTGTCAGAAATATCCGATAATGAAAAACCAAGCTGTGTCCGTTTCGAATTGTGGAAATCCGGCCGGTAGGCCAGAGCACCATGTTTTCCCTGTAATTTTACCTCATAGAGTGCAATGTCGGCATAACGGAGAATGTCAGAGACTTTTTCTGCGTTGGCGGGGTATTCCGCATAGCCCAGGGAAATGCTGTAATTGTGTTCGACGCCTTTGGCTGAAAAAGAGCGGGAAGCCTTGCTGAAAGCGTCTATCATTGGGGCAGCCTCTTCTGCACTGCAATCTTTCAGGATAATACAGAACTCATCACCGCCATTTCTGGCAATAATGGAATTATCCGGAAAAGCCTGCACTAAGGATTGTGAAAGCTGCAATAGAACCTGATCACCGATAGTATGACCATAGACATCATTGATAAATTTAAAATTATCCACGTCAAGTAATATACCGACACAGTTTTTCTGCTTGTTTCCCTCCAGATACTCCTCCAGCTGCAAATTAAATCCGTTACGATTTAAGAGACCGGTCATAGAATCCGTCAGAGAGAGTCTGCGGAACTTTTTGCGTTGCTCGTCAACGAATAGTATAGATATCGTTAGAACCACCAGTAGTAGAATCAGTGCAATGCCACATAATACTATCAGTTGTAAAAGTGTGTCATTCTTCCAGCCACCGGTGGGCATGACTTCCAGCCTCCAGCTACAGCCTCCCAGAGTAAAATCATAAGAGACGGGATCCATCAGAGTCTCCTCCGACTGGTCTACCACGGTATATTCATCGGTCAGAGGTGAGATGGTCTTCGATAGCCGGTATTGATAACCGAAATCGGTTAAGGCATCAGCGGAATGCTGAAAAATATCAGGAACCTTGATGATAACCATAGTCATGCCCCAAAAATATGGAGTACCCTTCTCATCCTGTAAAAAAACTGGATTACGGATTGAAAGGACGTGTCCTCCCTGCTCCAGTTCAAAAGGACCATGTATGATAAGCGCATCATTAGCAATGCTGTATTTTACGGTCTCTCCGCGGTATTTGTCATGGATCAGGTCTATTTTACCTGCTTCGTTGCCTTCGGCGGGATAGATATCTGTTACGATGCCCCCGGGAGCCACTTGGATGCTCCGGACGTAATCTGTCATCATTCTGCCCGCAATGGTATCAAATTTGTCGATTCTGCCGTCCGTACTGATCAGAATCTGCTCCAGTGTATCCGTGATATTGATACCGGCATTCAGATCTGCGATCATGTTATCACCGTAGGTTACAGCATTTAGTTCCGCAAGAGTGCGGATGTGCCTGAAGTCGTCCTGCTGTACCGCATGAGCGATCATATATAAGACGATGCTGCTGATAAGAAGTACCCATAACGGCAGCAGCCATTTGGTATGAGAAAATTTGATTTTATTTCGTGTCATAGTGCTATGCTTCCTTCGTATGTGTCGGCAAAATGATTTAAATCTAATTATAGCATTTTGACGTTTTTTTGTATAGACATGAGAAGATATTTCATTCTGCTTCGGTCCGTGCTAAACATGTGCCACTGGCACATGGCACCCTACCCTCTACTCGCATGCATAAAAAATTATTGGGAATATCAGCTGGACAAGGAGAAGGGCAATAAGGTAATATATTATTGCATGCCGGAACGGAAAAGGAGGATTCCTCCGACGGAAGGAATCCTCTGCGGAATGGAGATTAGTATGGAATATATATCAGATGCACAGGCAAAACAGATGATCTTAGAGGTAGGCCGCAGAATGTATCAGGGCGGCTTCGTGGCAGCGAACGACGGAAATATTTCCTGTAAAGTCGGAGATAATGAGATCTGGGCAACACCTACGGGAGTTTCTAAGGGATTTATGACAGAGGACATGCTGGTCAAGCTGGATCTGGACGGGAATGTGTTGGAGGGAACGCACAAGCCTTCCAGCGAGATCAAGATGCACCTCAGAGTATTCAAGGAGAACCCGAAGGTACAGGGCGTGGTACATGCACATCCTCTGACAGCGACGGCGTTTGCCTGTGCGGGCATCAGTCTGGAGGAGCCGGTGCTGATGGAAGGGGTTCTGTCCTTGGGCTGTGTGCCGCTAGTGCATTTTGCCCTGCCCGGCACAGAGGAAGTGCCGGAAGCGGTGGCACCCTATTGCCGGGAATACAATGCTGTACTGTTAGCAAACCATGGCGCACTGACCTGGGGAGATAACCTCATGCAGGCATATTACCGCATGGAGACCACGGAATATTATGCGAAGATCCTGATGATGAATAACTTTATCTTAGGGAAGAAGACGTTGTTGTCCCAGGGACAGATCGACGATATTATCAAGATCCGTGCAGGATGGGGCATCACCACGGGTGGCAGACCCATCGGACCGGAGGGCGCGCAGAATCTGGAGGATATCTGCATCTCCCGGAAGCGGTGATTTGTTTTTCCGGACACAGTAGCGCGATAGCACGATTCGTAAGCTTATGATAGAAGGTCCTGTTAGAGACTTTTGCGAAAGCAGCCTCCAACAGGACCTTTTTTTTGTGCGTTATTTGTGTAATTGCATAGAAGCAGGCAGGGGGAAAGCTCCTATAGGACACAGATTTTTCACAGAGCGAACACTTTTTCAATACAAAATCCAACTATACTTGAGAAAACAATGGAATTTGGACGGAATAGCAATCGGAGGTTCGCCGTGAAGAACAAAGAGATCAAACAGATAATTTTTTCCCGAAAGAAAAACAAAAAATGGATCATCATTGCGCTGGTACTGGTACTTACGCTGGGTGGAGGTTCTGTGGCAGCAGTGACAGCGGCGGTTTTAGCTTTGAAATGCCGGGCGGTGGAGGGAGGCGATATGACCTCTGCTTCCTAGTACATCATTGCCGGTGTGGAGGACAATTATGCCACCATCAGTAATCTGGAAATGGCCATCGGAGATTTCCTCACAGAAGAAAACAACGAGAGCAAGGAAAAGGTGTGCGTACTGGGTGCCACCGTGGCAAAGGAAATTTTTGGCAGTGGGGAATATTATCTGGATGGCATGGCAATCCACGAGACCAAGGAGGACGATCTGACCATGGTACGCAACCAGAAGATCGGGTTCATTTTCCAGAACTATCAGCTGATCCCGACCTATAATGTCATGCAGAATATTATCATGCCCCTGCTGATGCGTGGCATGACTCATGAGGAAGCAGAGAGTATCCATTGCCAGAGCACTGGTGGGACAGCCGGCGATCCTGTTAGCGGATGAGCCTACCGGTGCCTTGGATCAGACCAGCGGCAGAGAAGTACTGAAACTGTTCCGGGAACTAAACGATATGGGCAACACCATCGTCATGATCACCCATGACCTGGGCGTAGCACAGTCTGCGAAACGTATCGTGCGTATTGTGGACGGACAGTTACAGGAATAAGGGATAGTCACTCAGCCAACGGGAAAGAGGCTGGGACTGTTCCAGACCGGATTTCAGGGTACGGTCGGCATCCGATTTATTTTCTGCCGGTATTATCAGCAGAAATTCTTTCCCGTCCATAAGTACACCGCAGAATACGGTTTTCAGATCCCGGGAGATAAGAAACATATTTCCCGGGATATTTGTTACAGATTCGGTCAGGCAGGAGTAATAGGGTTCTTCATCGATAAAAGGTGCATAGAATCCCATGTCATCCGCACCTTCCACGAAAAGCCTCTCTCCGTTCATCCAGACATTTCCCGCTATGGCGTCTTCCTGATTCCTCCAGAGATAATGTAAGGCTTTCCCGTGGATCTCCACCGATACCTGTTCGAAGGTATCCGGTTCCGTCAGACTGACCAGCATTCCGGTTCCGGTATAGTCATAATCCTTTTTGATGGGAGTATGATAATAGCGGATCCCGTAGTCTCCAAGGCAAAATAAGGCAAATACGAGCAGAAAAATCAGAATGCCGCAGAAAACGGTTCTTAATTTTTTATTTCGCATCATGGTTCTTGCCTCCTTTTTATTTTATTATACAATCAGATATCCATACTGGCAATGAGCTGAAACATTTCCTCGGCGGTCATGTGATCTGCGGTGATCACGTATACATAATTGTCAGCTTCATAATAAGCCATGACGTAACCATCCACATAAGTATATACCGTGGCAATGTGACCGCCGATGACATGTTCCTCTTCGGCATCGTATTCATTGTCTAATACGAGTGTCAGGGCATTATTTGCGGAAATTAGCATTTGCTCCCAGATGAGCTGTTCTCCGGCATTGTTTTCATAGAAAATTTCACAAAAAAGAGGACTGTCTCTTCGGTCTGTCTCTGTATAGCCCTCCGGGATGCAGGTCGGTATCGTAGGAGCGAGTACCGCATCTTTTTCCTCGGAAGAGTAGTTATACTGCGTAGCATCCTCGCGCAGGGTCTTTAGTGTCATGAAAAACTTATCCCGATAGGCATCCACACTTAACGTCAGAACCAGTCCGCCACATACGATACCGGTGAAAAAGATTGCAATGCGTTTTAGGAGCTGTTGTGCACCGGTCAGCACCGGATGGGCTTCCCGGCGGATCACTTTTTGCATTTTTTGTTCAAAACGTTTTGAAAATACATATTCCCGATCAACCTGATTTTCTAATGCTGTTATCATGGCATTGTCCACCACAGGCATATGCTGATAGAGCCATTCATCCGTTACTTCCATGGATCTCATTATTTTCCTCCCGTTTATTCAAAGCTTCCTGTATCATAATCTTTCCCCGGGATAATCGCTGCCGGATCGTTCCTTCGGTGATGTTTAATACTTTTGCGATTTCATCGTTGTCCATATTGCCGGAGTATTTGAGGAGAAATACATCCCGGTATTTTACGGGCAGGCGCCTAAGGATGTCCAGTATTCCGTCATCCACATTCGTCTCCGCATAAGTCACCGGGACATTACATTCTTCCAGCTCATCCACATAGATTTCCCGTTGAAATTGATGGTTTCGCTTCCGGTAAATATCTATAGTCGCATTTTTCGTTATGGTAAGCAGGTAGCGTTTCGTCGCCGTGGCGTCGATTTCCCCTATTTTTTCCATGTTTTTCGCAATTTTTATAAATGCTTCATGTACGGCATCTTCCGCAAGAAAAGTATCCTTCAGCACATTCAGAGCTACTTTCATCATAAGGTGCCGATAGGTTTCATAGAGAATCGCAAACTTTTGTTTGTCTTCTTCGGCGTCGATCATCATCAGATATATCATTTGTTGTTCCCAGGCCTTTCTATGAGTCATAACGAAGGTTCCTGTTCCTATTGTTACAAAAACGTAAAAATATTTCAATTGCAGGTTTATATGTTTGTCCCAATAGTATCTTTTGGGTAACCGGGGCACTTTATTGTGCCTGCTTTACGGATCCCGGCGATGGGGGATATAATGATTTCATTACAGGAGAGCGTAAAAAGAGCAGAAACGAGCATAGGAGAAGCAAAATGGGAGAACAGGGGCATGAGGAACCCACCGGACAGGCGAAGATCACGAAAGCCTACAATCTGCCCTGCCGTTATGTCCTGCATACCGTAGGTCCTATTGTGCAGGGAAAGCTGACGGAGAAACATTGCGCATTGCTTCGGTCCTGTTACTTGTCTTGTCTGGAACTGGCATCGGCATACGGGCTGGAAAGTGTGGCGTTCTGCTGTATATCCACTGGGGTATTCTGCTTTCCGAACGACAAGGCGGCGCAGATTGCCGTACAGATGGTACAGGAGTATTTGGAGGAGACTCCTGACAGCAGTGTCAAAAATGTGATCTTTAATGTGTTTAAGAATGAGGATTTGCAGATCTATGAGAGAATTCTTCGGTTGTAGATTTTCGATTACTCTAAATGCAGAGAAAAACTTGCACCCAGCAGATTGCTGTGATACATTGGCTGTAAAAGAAAGACAAGCGAGGAAGAGAAAATGGTAGGATATCTGATCAAAGATACTACAAGAGAAGAAAGGGAGCAGATCGTGGCGGAGTCACTGGGATATATGGAAGCAAACTGCGATGGCTGCAGTTCGGGACTGGCGGAAATGTATCAGGCATACATCGACGGGGAGAAGGAGCTTCGGGACATCAATATGGAATTTCATGCAGGTTATGTATCCGGAGAGGAAGTGCCCGGCCGCAGGTCCTGTCCCATGTAATAATAGTCTGCGGGAAAGATGGATTTCCGGCATAAATGAAATGTTATCTGTAAAAACTCTTAGTAACAGAATGCGAAAGGCAGGAAAGAGAAATGCAGATGAGGGACGATCTTGGAATTACAACAAAACTGGAAAACGGCAAGGCTTATCTGGAATTTGCACTGCCGGAAAAGATAGGGCGTTTGCTGTCCGCATTACAGATTGAGATCTGGGAAGGTGCGGAGGGCGAACGCCTTGTTTTTCATGGAGAATATGCTTCGGAAGAGGCGGATTGTATGACGGCGTTGCTGCTGCGGCCGCATCTGTGGGACGGTGTGCGGGATCCCTATGTCTATCTGGTGAAGGCGAAGGGAAGATTCGGAACCGTGGAGTATGGAGAAAAGATGGGTGGTATGGAGAAGGAGGAAGAGTCAGATCCCGTTGAGGGTATACCCGAGGCAGTGGAAGTGCATTGGCGGCAGGAACTGGCAATTTATGACGTGCGTGTCGTGGATAAAAAAGGAATTTTCCTCAATGAAAAAGAATTCTTACCCCATGAGGTAGCATACAGACTTCCTCCGCAGATCAGTGATGCCGGGACAAGGGAGGAGCATATGAAAGCAGATCTGGAACAGCTGGACCGGATGGGAGTCAATGCGATCCGGTTGGAAGGAACCGGATCCGGGGCAGAGGGACAGGACCGCTGCGAAGTGCGGGCGTTTTACAATCTGTGCAGAGGGCGTGGATTCCTTACGGGTGACCGGTGGATAAGACCGGAAATTCTTCCGGTGTATCGTGGATTACCCGGAGAAACGATGGCGGAAGCACTCCTGGCGGCGGACGGCAGGACGCTGACAGAACGATATTATTATTATCAAGCAAAATGGAGCAGCGAACCGGTGCTCTATCCGGCACTTTCCACCCTGCATCGTCAGGAGAATGGGCTGGTCTCCCTGACAATTTACAGTAATCAGAAAAAAGTGGTGCTCTATGTGGACGGAGTACTTTTTTTATTCCAGACGCCCGCATCAGGTGATCCGGAGTTCATTTTTGAAGATATTCCTGTGGCAAAGCTGCCGCTGCATCTGGCGGCGGAGGCAGGAAATTTAAGCATTTCTCTGACCGTGTCGAAGATTTAAGGGTTGTGGTTTCACACAATTTTCACAAAGGTTTCACCTTTTCATGACATTTGAGACATATACTGATACAAGGGTGTAAAGGTTAACCGCTGTTCATGCTTGCATGATAAAGCGGTTGAATTTTACACCCGTAAAACATGAGGAAGTAGCGATTTGCGTAGCAAATCAGCGGATTCCGAATGTTTTTAGAATTGCGGGAGCAGCTTGCTGCGAAGCAATTCGGGGTATCAGTTTTGGTTACCCGTAGGTATCAGTTCAGGGTACCTGTAGGTATCAGATACGGGTACCCGTAGATATCAGGTGGGGAATCACATCATATCAGGGAGGCAAATATGATAGAAGTAAGCAATCTTACAAAAAAATATGGTGACCATATTGCCGTAGATCATCTCTCTTTCCGTGTGGAAAAGGGACAGATTTACGGCTTTCTTGGTCCTAACGGCGCAGGTAAATCCACGACCATGAACATCATCACGGGTTATCTGGCAGCCACGGAGGGCACTGTGACCATCGATGGCAAAGATATCCAAAAAGATCCGGAGGAGGCAAAGCGTTCCATCGGTTATCTGCCGGAGCTTCCGCCGCTGTATGTTGACATGACTGTCAGAGAATACCTGGACTTCGTAGCAGAACTGAAAAAAGTGCCGAAAAAAGAGCGGAAGAAGCAGATTGACGAGGTCATGGAAATGACACAGATCACCGATATGCAGCAGCGTCTGATCAGGAATCTGTCAAAAGGTTACAGACAGAGAGTCGGACTGGCGCAGGCAATCCTTGGCTACCCTGAGGTTATTATTCTGGATGAGCCCACGGTAGGTCTGGATCCGAAACAGATCATCGAGATCCGTGATCTGATCCGCAAGCTGGGGGAGAATCATACCGTGATCCTCAGCTCCCATATTCTATCGGAGGTCAGCGCGGTCTGCGACCATATTATGATCATAGCCCACGGTAAGCTGGTAGCCAGCGATTCTCCGGAGAATCTGCAGAAGCTTATGAGTGGTTCCATGGAACTGAACCTGGAAGTAAAGGGAAGCGCCGCTGCGGTGAAGAGTGCATTGCAGGAGATCTCACAGATCGACCGGATCGAAGAGAACACAGAGGCATCCAAAAATGTTGCAAAGCTGAAAGTGATCTCCAAAGAGAATGCAGATATCAGAGAGCAGGTATTCTATGCATTGGCAGAAGCAAAATTGCCTATTTTAGAGATGACCCATGCGGAGAAGTCTCTGGAAGACATCTTCCTGGAACTGACCGAGGATGTGGCACCCACACAGCCGGAGAAGCACAAACTATTCTCAAAAAGAAAAAAGCCGGAAGCCGAAGAAACTGTAACTACAAAGGAGGCGGAATAATATGCTGGCCATTTATAAGAGAGAATTGAAATCCTATTTCCGTTCCTTTATCGGATTTTTATTTATTGCAGTCACCCTGTTTTTCCTGGGACTGTACTTCAGTGTTTATAACCTGATGAACGGATATCCTTATTTTGCGTATGTGGTATCCAGCGTTACCTTTTTATTCATGCTGACCGTGCCGATTCTGACCATGCGTATTCTGGCGGAGGAAAAGCGGAGCAAGACGGATCAGCTGATCCTGACGGCACCGGTGTCCGTAGGCGGCATCGTTATGGGAAAATTCCTGGCGCTGTTAACTATATTTGCCATTCCCGTAGCGATCATCTGCTTTTACCCGCTGATCATGGCGCAGTACGGCAGTGTTCCCATGGGAGAGGCCTATCTGTCGATCCTGGCATATTTCCTCTTCGGGATGACCGCCATTGCCATCGGTCTGTTCCTGTCTTCCGTGACAGAGAGCCAGGTCATCGCAGCAGTACTTACTTTTTTAGTATTGTTCCTGGGCTATATGATGGATTCCATCTGCTCCATTATTTCCAGCACCGGCAATCTGTTGACAAAGCTGCTGCGTTGCTTTGACCTTTACACGCCGTTTTCTAACCTGTTAAACGGCACACTGGATGTATCTTCTATCGTATATTATGCATCCGTTACGGCACTGGTTCTGTTCCTGACGGTACAGTCCATTCAGAAACGCCGTTACAGCATGTCCGTGAAGAACTTAAGCTTCAGTGCTTACAGTACCGGTATGATCGCCGTAGCGGTAGCACTGGTAGTAGTGGTTAATATTATCATGGGCGAGATGCCTTCTAGCTGGACAGCAATCGACATGACCAGCCAGAAGCTCTATTCCCTGACAGATCAGACCGTTGACTATGTGAAAAATATGCAGGATGATGTGACAATCTATGTGTTGGTAAATCAGGACAATCAGGATACCACATTGGGGCAGACTTTACAGAGATATGATGATCTGTCGGATCATATCACCGTGGAATATGTGGATCCTACCGTTAACCCGATGTTCTATACCCAGTACACCACCGGCAACATCAGCACGAACAGCCTGATCGTGGTCAGCGACAAGCGCAGCAAGGTCATTGATTACAACGATGTCTATGAGTCTTCCTATGATTTTGACTATTCGACCTACAGTTATAACACCACGACTACCGGTTATGATGGCGAAGGACAGATCACCAGTGCGCTGGATTATGTGTTAAATGATGATATGCCCAAGGTATATATGACAACAGGACATAATGAACTGAGTTTAAGTAACACTTTTACATCCGCACTGAACAAGGAAAATGTGGATTATGAGACCGTGAATCTGATGGATCTGGATACTATCCCCGACGATGCGGCCTGTCTGTTCATTAACGGTGCCACCAGCGATTTTTCATCCGATGATAAGGATAAGATGATCGAGTATCTGAACAACGGTGGAAAAGTCATCCTGGTGACCGGTTATACCGATGAGGAGACACCCAATATAGATGCTATCTTAAGCTACATGAATCTGAGCATTGCCAAAGGACTGGTAGTGGAGAATGATTCCAACGGCTACTACAGAAGTCCTTATTATATCCTGCCGACACAGAGCTCTGACAGCTATACCTCAGGCACCTACGGAAAATATCTGTTCCTGCCGTATTCTCAGGGCATCATCGTCCCGGAGGAAGTAAGTACCGACGAGACAGCCACCGGTGATATTACCTATGATGTATTCCTGAGCACCTCCGACAGCTCTTTTGCAAAACAGGATGTCAACAATACACAGGATTTTTCACAGGGTGAAAATGATGTGAATGGTCCCTTCGCATTAGGTGTTGAGGCAGTAAAGACTTTGGATGATGGGGATGCGACACTGGTCGTGTACGGTTGCGAGCAGCTGTTCACGGATGATGCAAATTCTGTCGTCAGCGGTGCGAACCTGACCCTGTTCACCAATACATTCAGTGGAATGGCAGATCATGAGACCTCGGTATCCATTCCGGTAAAAAGCTATGAGGTCTCTAATCTGGTAGTGGATTCCGCACAGATTCTGCTGCTGGGGCTGCTGGTTACCGTGATACTGCCTGTCGGCTGTGTGATCGCCGGATTCGTGATCTGGTTCCGCAGACGGAAGAAATAATTGAAAGGCGTGAGATATAGATATGAAAAAGAAACAAAGACAGATGATCGGAATGCTGCTGGCACTGGTGGTTCTGGCGGCAGCATTCCTAGGCATCCGACAGTATAATAAAAATGCATCGTCCGCGACTTCCACCACCGAGGATACACAGGAGACGGTGCTGGATGTGAACTCCGATGATATTACCAGCTTTAGCTATGTATATGAGGGAGAGCCCTATGCCTTTGAAAAAGAGGATGATACATGGTACTATGCGGACGATCATTCCCTTAATCTGAACCAGGAGCGTATCAAGGCTATGATCCTGAAGGTGGCACCGTTAAAGGCAGATCAGGTGATTGAAAATGTGACGGATATGTCACAGTATGGACTGGCGAACCCGGAGCGTACCATTCAGTACGAGACTGCAGATCGCAGCGTGATCATTAATGTCGGTAATCTGAATTCCATGACCAGCCAGTATTACATTGCATTTCCTTCGGAAATGAAAGTGTATGTCGTGGCCACCAACGTGGTGACAGGCTTCAATTATACACTGGATGATCTGGTGGA
>CDZI01008804.1_pt1 | contig 81480 bp, 68 predicted proteins | sample 554811 | NCBI WGS metagenome assembly CDZI01 (sample SAMEA3182110, study PRJEB8094) | gut metagenome | biome: human; feature: gut; material: Stool; isolation source: human stools | place: Canada | collected 2013-04-23
AATAAGCCGAGTGCAAAAGCAAATTTTATTTGCATTTTGCCGAGGCGAAGTATCTAAGACGAAGTCAAAGATTACGAATAAGCCGAGTGCAAAAGCAAATTTTATTTGCATTTTGCCGAGGCGAAGTATCTAAGACGAAGTCAAAGATTACGAATAAGCCGAGTGCAAAAGCAAATTTTATTTGCATTTTGCCGAGGCGGAGTATCTAAAACAAAATAAAAGACAGCGACACGATCCGGAATCACGGATACGAAATTCGAAAAATCTGTTCCGACATCAGGTTCGACATCTCTTTCAGAACCAGCGACACGAATTCCCACGATCCCGCATCCCCCGAAAACCCGGTCAGACACAGAGGCAAATCCGATGTACGGAACCGACTCACGGCAACACGCCGTAACCTATTGTTTCACAACGATTAAAAAAATCCATTCGACGCCTTTTTCCGCTTCGTTCGAAACGATCACCGGGGCAGAAATTATTTATTAAAAATTTTTGCACAAAATTTGGAAATTCAAATTTGTTCACTATATTTGTTATTCGAATAACAATACGGCCCTTCTCCGAAGAAAAACGGAGCGAGCCCAAAGGAAGGGAAACAACCATTAAAAATTCAATACAATGGCCAAATCATTAAAAATCAGAGATCTTACGTTGCGTGACGGCCAACAGTCGTCTTTCGCTACACGAATGAACCAGGCCCAAATCGACCGCTGCCTTCCTTTCTACAAGGATGCGAACTTTTACGCCATGGAAGTTTGGGGCGGCGCAGTGCCCGACTCGGTAATGCGCTACCTGAATGAAAATCCCTGGACCCGCCTGGAAACCATTCACAAGGCAATCGGAAACGTATCGAAGCTCACGGCCCTTTCGCGCGGCCGCAACCTCTTCGGTTACGCCCCCTATACGGACGAGATCATCGACGGCTTCTGCCGTAATTCGATTCAGAGCGGCTTGGGCATCATGCGTATCTTCGATGCCCTGAACGACGTGAACAACGTCAAATCGACCGTAAAATACGTGAAGCAATACGGCGGTATCGCCGATTGTGCTGTGTGCTATACGGTAGATCCGAAATATCCGGAAATCGGGTTCTTCGGCAAATTGATGGGCAAGAAGAACCCGAAGCCGGTATTTACGGACGAATACTTCCTCTCGAAAGCCAAGCAAATGGAGGCGCTGGGAGCCGATATGATCACGATCAAGGATATGTCGGGTCTGATCCCGCCCCACCGCGTGAGCAAACTGGTGAAACTCTTCAAGCAGAATCTGAATGTCCCCATCGATTTCCACACCCACTGCACCCCGGGCTACGGTCTGGCATCGGTGCTGGCGGCGATCGTCGCAGGAGTCGATATCGTCGATACCAACTGCTGGTACTTCAGCGGCGGTACGGGAGCGCCGGCTATCGAGTTGATCTACGTCTTCTGCAAGAAACTGGGGATCGACACGGGTGTCAACATGGAAGCCGTTGCCAAGATCAACACCCAGCTCAAGGAGATCCGCAAAGAGCTCGAAATTTCGGTCTTCGGCAAAGAGAAGCCTATGCCGAAGCCTTTCAATCCGCTCACCGACGAACTTCCGAAGGAGATCGACGCCGAATTCGACCGTGCGATCAAAGCAGCGCAGGCGGACGACGAAGAGACGCTGCTCGACGCCTGCCACAAGATCGAGGCCCATTTCGGATTCCCGGCACCGAACGAACTGGTCAAGAAGGCCGAAATCCCGGGCGGCATGTACTCCAACATGGTGGCACAGCTCCAGCAGCTCAAGGCCGAGGAGATTCTGCCCCGCGCCATGGAGTTGATCCCGACTGTACGTCTGGCCGCAGGTCTGCCGCCGCTGGTGACCCCTACCTCGCAGATCGTGGGTGCCCAGGCCGTAAGCTGCGCATTGGACGAAAAGGCCGGACGGCCGATGTACACGACCAAGAGTTCGCAATTCGTTGCTCTCGTAAAGGGCGAATACGGTGAAACGCCGGTGAAGATCGACCCCGAATTCCGGTTCAAGATCTGCGGTGTACGCGAAGAGATTCCCTACGATACGTCGAAATACCAGATGCAGCCCAATCCCGAACTGCCCGAAGCAGGAGGCGTAAAGCTCGCTGCCAATGAAAAAGAGGTGCTTCTGCTCGAGCTCTTCCCGATGGTTGCCAAGACATTCCTCACCGACCAGAAGAAGAAAGCCTACGAAGCGACGGCAGCCAAAGACACTCCGAAAACTGCCGCCCGGAGCGAACACAAGGTCGAAGCCAAAGCCATCACGGGCCACAAGGTGACCGCTCCCCTGCCGGGCAAGATCATCGCCCTGAAGGTGAAGGTCGGCGACAAGGTAAAAGCCGGACAGGAAGTGGTTATCCTCGAAGCGATGAAGATGGAAAACTCGATCACCAGCGACGTGGCGGGTACGATCAAGCAGATTCTCGTACAGGAAGGCGACAACGTCGCAACCGATGCCATCCTGGTGGAAGTGGAAGAATAGCTCCTTTCCGGAAATATCATCCGACCGGTCCCGAAAAATCAACGGGACCGGTTTTTCTTTTTGCAAATAAATAGTATCTTTGATTTCTTCGCCTCGGCAAAATGCAAATAAAATTTGCTTTTGCACTCGGCTTATTCGTATCTTTGTATATTATCGTATTGCATTTGCCACAATTAACCTTAAAAATCAACGTATATGTCTTTTTTCAAAGAATTTCGGGAATTTGCCCTCAAGGGCAACGTAATGGACATGGCTGTCGGCGTAATCATCGGCGGTGCGTTCGGAAAAATCGTTTCATCGCTAGTCAACGACATCCTGATGCCGCCCATCGGCGCCCTCATCGGCAATACGGACTTCTCGTCGCTGCGGCTCGACATCAGCAAGGTGCGCGACCTCTCCTCGAAAGCGACACACGTAGTGACCGACGCAATCGGGTCGGGTACGGCGGAGAGTGTTCCTGCGGAACCGATCTGGTGGAATTACGGCGCATTCATCCAACAGTGCGTGGATTTCGCTATCCTGGCCTTCTGCGTCTTTCTGATGGTCAAGATGATGAACAAGCTGATGAAGAAAAAACAGGAAGCCGCGCCGGCACCGGTGCCGGAACCGTCCAAGGAGGAGTTGTTGCTTACGGAGATTCGGGACCTGCTCCGGGAACAAAAAAAATAATCCGTCCGAAAGCGGATCCCATGCGCAAAGTCCGACTCCGATCAAGAGTCGGACTTTCTGTTGCGCGTATAAATCTGAGTGACATACACCGTGAAAATCGGGAACATCATCATTCCCAACGTAGGGAGCAACACCGTCAATATCTTACCGACGGCCGTCACGGCAAAGATATCGGCACCGACAGTCGTAAGGTTCATACTGGCCCACCAGATCGCATCGCCGAAATCGTGCAACGCAGGATTGACTTCGATCTCGTAATCATAAAAAATCAAAGCGGCGAAATAGGTGAACACCAACATCGACAAGACGTAGGAGGTCAGCAATCGCGTAACCCGATTATTGATGATCCAGGTGAAAAGCACATACAGCCCCAGCAAAGCCCGCAAAAGAGGTACGAGTCCCATCAGCATCGCTTCCGCATGCGAAAGTTCGATCCCCATCCAATCGACGATATTCAAATAGGGAACGGAAAGAAGAAAGAAATAGAGATTGCGAAAGAAAAAACGCCAACTGTGGTCAGCCATCCACATCCGGGCAAAGAAATCGGCCAGAAAAACAACACAGACGATCCCTTGCAACAGCAGGTAGTCAGTCGAATAATGCCGCGGGTCCCCCAGGAGAATCTCCCACGAAACGGCCACGAGCAGAGATGCTCCGGCCAGGAGGGACAAGACATTGAGTATCTTGAGCGGCAGAGGTTGAAAGTCGGAAGTCTTCGCTTGCACCATATACGATTCTCATTTTACTTCCCTTTACCCGTCAAAATCAATGCCATACGATTCAACATGCATTTTCAGGACATATTTTTCGGAGAAAGATTTGGTCCGTTCAACTTTTTGGTTTATATTTGCACTCGCTTTGAAACGGAAAGCTATGGCGAGATAGCTCAGCTGGTTAGAGCGCATGATTCATAATCATGAGGTCGAGAGTTCAAGTCTCTCTCTCGCTACAAACGATGAAGAAACCCCACAGTCAGGCAACTCTTGAAGAGTTGCCTGACTTTCTTTTTACCAAGTGAAAGCCTGACAAGTCAAAAATTCCAATTGCAGCGAGCCGTTCAAAAAATTCCCACTTCGAACACAAAAATAAGCGCAGAAGACACAACTTTACAATTTTTGTCCCCTTGTACTTCACCCTATCGCTCCGATTTAGGTACGAGCAAAATCACATCCAGCACATCGCCCGGAGCCGCAGCCTGGTAACGCCACACGAGCCGCCCCGCCTGCTCCTGCACGACCTCGCCGATCGGCTGCCACCGGTTTTCCTCGCGTGCGAATTTCTTATCCAGCGGTCCGGGAATCCACTTGAACACTTCATACCGACCTTCGGCCACATCGGGAAAAACGAACGATACGGAGGCCCCTTTCCGCTCCGCGACCAGATAGGAACCGCCGAAAAACTGACGGTCCTTCGCCGTGCGGCGCAACCATTTGCCCCGCGCCTTCATCCGCTCCGAATCAGCCTGCCGTCGCTCGCTGCCGCCCAAATCGAGCAGGTCGCTCAAGGCCAACAGCGACGCATGTGCCAATTCAGCCAAACTCTCCCGGGAAACCCATTCCCCTGCCGGATCGTTATTATAATAAGTATAGGGCGTTTCGAACGTCACGGCCAGCGTTCTCTCGCCGAAGCGCTGCCAGAACCAACCCTCGGCATACCGGGGAGCAGCTTCCGAAAAACGCTGGTCGATGGGACGGTAATACGGCGTATGGGCGACCGTCAGGGCCGACAGCAGCATCTTGCGTCGATACATTTTTGCAGAGGTCGATTTCGCCGTATGAATCCAGTACGTCACGAACGGCGCACTCTGGGAGTGAAGATTCAACGCTACGTCGAAAGGACGCTCTGTCGAAAGACTGTCGATCGTGCGTTTCAGGACCCTCACTTCAGGCTGTGTCAGGGAGTCGGGCCGATCCCAGTTGATTTCAAGATTGACACCTTGCGCCGTGGAACGGGAATAACCGCCCCGAACACCGTCAGGATTGGTCTCGGGAACCACGTAGAAAACCGTGCGGCGCAAAATCTCCCGCGAAAGAGGCGCATCGGAAAGCAGTTCGTCGATCATTGCCTCGAGATACCATGCAGCAGGTGCTTCGCTGGTATGCACACGGGAGTGAATCCACACCCGGCGCTTGAGGCTGTCCGGAACAGTGGCATCCGTGAGGATCAGCATTTCGATCGGACGTCCTTCTCCGCTCCGGCCGATCCGCTGACGTCGCACGAAAGGCGAACATGCCCACTCGTCGGCTTTGGCTTTATGTCGGGCATGACTGTAAGGCAGGAAATAAGCGACATAAACCGTGTCGTGCAGGAAATATTTATAGACCGTCTGCGGCAGCGAACATTCGCCTGCATCGAAGCGTAGGTATTCCTCCCCGTCGTACGAATAAAACGGCCGCACCATCTCGGTATTGGGAATATGCAGAAACATCAGCTTTCCCTTCACCCCTTCCAGGCGAAAATGGAACCAGCGGCTGCTGGGCAGAAGGGCCGTATCGACGGGATTGAGGGGGTCAATGCGCGACCGTATTCCGAAGCTCATCACCTCCAGCGAATTTTTCGCGGCATGAAGCATCCGCACCGAATCGATCCGGCGGACCGACCCGATGCTGCCCGTATCGAAATCGGCAGAGATGGTTACCTGCGCCGCAACATTTCCCCAAACGCCCGGTAGTGCGACGGCCAATAGGACAATTTTCATCCACAACGCCTTCATAAACGAAAATTTATGATTTCGGCTCCGAGCCGGGAGCGCCCGTTTCACAACAGCATTTTCCGCAACTCATCGCAACTCCGCTGCGCTTCGCGGTGACGGAACAGAAAAGTCGAAATACCGAATGTCCGGGCAGCTTCGAGATTCACCGGACGGTCGTCGATAAAAAGGGTTTCGGCCGGATCGAGCGAATAACGATCGAGCAGACGACGGTAGATCTCCGGCTCGGGCTTCACGACCTGCTCTTCGCAGGAGATGACCTCCCCGTCGAAACAGCGGTAAACCGGCATCCTGCGCAGGAAGTCGATGAACTCCCGCGACATGTTCGACAGCACATATAACTTATAACCGGCCCGTTTCAGGTCGTCGACCAACGCACGGGTTTCGACGATCTCCTCCTGCCGGTCGATCGCATCCCGAATAAAACGGGCCGTGACCCGCTCATCGCACGCCTTTTCCCGGCTCAATATACGGACGACCTCATCGAGCGTAAGGGTGCCCCGGTCGTAATCCACCCAAAATTCCGGCATTTTCTCCGCATGGATGAACGCGAAGAACTCCATAAATTCCGGCTCCCACTTACGTGGATCGCGCCCGAAAACCACACCTCCCAGATCAAATACGATATTTTTCATACGGCAAAGATAGTGAAAGGTGAGTGCAATCGTGCGGGCTTGCACGCAAAGATTGCCGAACCGCCTCCTATCTTCTGCAAAGATAGTGAAAACCGAGAGAAAACGGGAACTTGTTTACAGTTTTCCGAGGCGCAACCTACGTAAAATCGTACAAGGCACGGGCAAATTAAAATATCGCTTCCGAACAAAACAACCTTTTCATCTAATTTTTTAGTAGATTTATTTGCACATCTAAAATTTTAGTACTAAATTTGTAGTAAACCAATAAAAACACAATGAAAACAGACAATACCACCCTCAAAAAACTGACACGCGGCGAAGAAGAGGTCATGCAGATCCTCTGGCAACTGGGCGCAGGTTCCATCAATGATCTCATCGCCGCAATGCAGGAGCCCAAACCGAAATATACGACCATCGCCACTTTCGTCAAAATACTCGAGAACAAAGGCTACGTCGGACGTACGGAACGGGGCAAAAGTTACGAATACTACCCGCTCGTTCCCAAAGAAGAGTACGCCAAGACGGTTGTTTCTTCGATATTGAACTCCTACTTCGACGGGTCGTTGGCCCAAATGGTTTCTTTCTTCTCCCGGCGAGAAGACCTTTCGATACAAGAAACCGAACAAATCCTCGCCATCATCCGGCAAGCCCGACATAAAACCGACAAGTCATGAAAGAGATCGTCCGATACATCCTCGAAACAGTCGTTTGCAGCGGCATACTGTACGGCGCATACCTGCTGTTTCTGCGCAATTGCACGGGGTACCTCGCAGCACGGCTCTGCCTCACGGGGTCGCTCCTCGCGGCGGCTCTCATTCCCTTGCTCCGAATTCCGGTCTGGCCGGGCAAGGTGATTTACGCCACCGCAGGCACTCCCGCCAAAACCACCTTCACCGCCCCCTCCGTTTCCGCCGCCGCGTTCGATTACGAGGCAGCGATATGGATCGTGTACGGTTGCGGAGTACTTCTTCTACTCTCTTCCATGTTCCGGCAAGCGCTTCTGATCCGACGCCTGCGACGACACAGTACACAGGAACGAATCGGACGTATCGTATTGGTACGCCCTACTGCTCAAATCGCATCGTTCTCCTTCTTCCGCACGATTTATATCAGCCGCTCCGTCGCAGAAAAAGACATTGCGGCGATCTTCGCCCACGAAAAGAGTCACGTCATCCACCGCCATTCGCTCGAACGGATCGTTATGGAGAGCCTGAAAGCCCTGCTGTGGTGGAATCCTTTCGCGTGGCTCGCAGCACGCGCACTTACCGAAGTGGAAGAGTTCGAAGCCGACCGCGACGTACTCGCCGAGGGGCACGACACAGGAAATTATCTGAAAACCATCTTCACGCAGCAGTTCGGTTACAGTCCGGACGTAGCCGACGGTCTGTCCAATTCATTAACCAATTCATTAACAAAAAAACGAATCCAAATGATGACAACGCCTATGAAGAGCAGATACGCTCTGCTCCGCCTGATCGCAATGCTCCCCATCGTCACCGGCCTGCTGGCAGCTTTCGGATTCACCTCCAAAGCGGCAGAAATCCGCATCCAGGACAAATTGCCGTCAGCTTACACCCCGACCGACCCGCCAGCGGAAACCGCCGAAAAAACCGCCTCCCCGGAAAACGAAGACTACGACCTACTGCTCGTAGTCGATGGGGAAGTCACCGATTTCAAGACGGATCCCGTCACCGGCCTGCGCTCTCTTACACTTCCCAGTGGTACCTATAGCATCGTAGGAACAGAGAATCTCACGCCCGAAATGCGCGAGAAATACGCCGCCTATCTTCCCGGAAAGGCCGCCGTCTTTTTTTACAAAAAAGACACGACAGGGAAAGCTTCGAAAGTCCAAATACGGGATGAAACCGCTTACTCCCAGACCGCCGTCTGCAATGCCACGCTCGCACTCGAACAGACAGAACAGATGCCCTCATTCCAGAGCGGAGATATGAAGGCTTTCCACAACTGGGTAAACAGTCAGATTCGTTATCCGGCGGAGGCTTTCAAAAATAACCTCGGCGGGAAAGTCGTAGCACAATTCACTGTCGATCAAGCCGGCAGCGTCGGCGACATAAAGATTTTGCAGTCCCCGGATAAATGCTTCAGCGATGAAGTGACCCGGATACTGGAATCCTCGCCGAAATGGACACCGGGCCGCGACGAAAAAGGTGACGCCGTAAAGGTCAGTCTCGTCATTCCCGTCGATTTCCGAATGACCGCAGAGAAGCCTTCGGAAAATTAACAGGACTCTTTACAACCCCCGCAGGACAAGAATCCCTGAATTGGCCGGGAATTTTCCGATCCATACCCTTGTCAAGCAGCTTCTACCAACAAAAAAGAGGTTACGGTTTACACCGTAACCTCTTTTTACATCAGAATATAGACCTCTATCAGCTGCCGAAATTATCGTAAAGAATATTCTCGGAAGGCACGCCCAGGCTGTCGAGCATCTTCACCACCGACGAAATCATCATCGGAGGACCGCACATGAGGTAAATATTGTCCTCGGGAGCCTGATGGTTCTTCAGGTAATTCTCATACAGCACGTTGTGCACGAATCCGGGCGTATATTTCACTCCGGCGGCATCCGCCTGGGGATCCGGACGGTCGAGCGCCAGATGGAACTTGAAATTCGGGAACTCCCGCTGGATTTCGAGGAACTCATCCATATACGGCACCTCCTTGAGCGCGCGGGCGCCGTACCAGAACGATACGGGACGCGAAGTCTTCTCGGTCTTGAACAGGTGCATGATGTGGCTGCGCATCGGTGCCATACCTGCACCGCCGCCGATGAATACCAGCTCCTGCGTCGCGGGCAGGTTGTCAGGCAGGAAGAACTCGCCGTAAGGACCCGAAATCGTCACCTTGTCGCCCGGCTTGCGGGAGAAGATGTACGACGAGCAGATACCGGGATTCACCTTGGCGAAGGTACCCGTAGCCCGGTCGAACGGAGGCGTGGCGATACGGATGTTGAGCATGATGATATTGCCCTCGGCCGGATGGTTGGCCATCGAATAGGCCCGGAACGTAGGTTCGGGATTCTTGGTCACCAGATCCCACATCTTCATCTTGTCCCAATCCTCGCGGTAAGGCTCTTCGATGTCCATGTCGGAGAATTTGATGGCATCGTACTTCGGAATGTCGATCTGGATATAGCCGCCGCTGCGGAACTTGAGGTTCTCGCCTTCGGGCAATTTCACCACGAACTCCTTGAGGAAGGTCGAGATATTGCGGTTCGAGATCACCTCGCACTCCCACTTCTTGACGCCCAGCACCGACTCCGGCACGTGGATCTTGAGATTTTCCTTAACTTTCACCTGACAGCCCAAGCGCCAGTGCTCCTTGGCCATCTTGCGGTTGATAAAGCCCGTTTCGGTCGGCAGCAGTTCGCCGCCGCCCTCCAGCACCTGACATTTGCACATGCCGCACGAACCGCCGCCGCCGCATGCCGACGGCAGGAACACGTTGTTGTTGGCCAGCGTCGAAAGCAGCGTGCCGCCGCTCTCGGCGATGAGCACTTTCTCCCCGCCGTTGATGTCGATGGTGACATCGCCCGAGGTGGTCAGTTTCGCCTTCGCAAAGAGAAGCAACCCCACGAGAACCAGGGTTATCACCAGAAAGGCAACGATCGCTATGATAATTGTTAACGTCATCTTTTTATCTCTTTTAAAGGATTACAACTTGATACCCGAGAAGATCATGAACGCAATGCCCATCAGACCGGTAATGATGAAAGCGATACCGGGACCGCGAAGCGCGGCGGGAATCTGCGAGTAGGTCGTCTTTTCGCGGATCGCGGCCATCATCACGATCGCCAGCCACCAACCCAGGCCGGAACCCAGACCATAGACGATCGACTGCCAAAGCGAGGTGATCTCCAGGGCGTCGACCTTTTGCTGCATGAAAAGCGAGCCGCCCATGATGGCGCAGTTCACGGCGATCAGCGGCAGGAAGATACCCAGCTGGCTGTAGAGCGTCGGCGAGAACTTCTCGACGGCCATCTCCACGAGCTGTACGAAAGCGGCGATCGTGGCGATGAAGACGATGAAAGTCAAAAAGCTCAAATCAACACCCGGGACCAATACATCGGCTTTGAGGACGTATTCGTACAAAAGGTAGTTCAGAGGCACGGTCATCACCATCACGAACGTAACGGCCAGACCCAGGCCGAGGGCCGTCTTGACGCTCTTCGATACGGCGATGTAGGAACACATGCCGAAGAAGAAGGCGAAGACCATGTTGTCGATAAAGATCGACCGGATAAAGATATTCAATGATTCCATACGTTACCCTCCTATTTTTCCTGTAAATCCTTGTTGTGAGACCGGTGTACCCAGATGATGCAACCCACGATGATCAGCGCCATCGGCGGGAAGAGCATCAGACCGTTGTTGGAATAGTAGCCGCCGTTGGCCGTATACCAGCTTTCGGGAACGATCTGGTAGCCCAGCAGCGTACCCGAACCGAAAAGCTCGCGGAAGAAAGCCACGATCACCAGAATCAGGCCGTAACCCAGTCCGTTGCCGATACCGTCGAGGAATGCGGGCCAGGGCTTGTTGCCCAGAGCGAATGCCTCCACACGACCCATTACGATACAGTTGGTGATAATCAGACCGACATAGACGGAGAGCTGTTTGGACACTTCATAGACGTATGCCTTCAGTATCTGGTCCACGAGAATCACCAGCGCGGCGATCACGACCAGCTGAACGATAATACGGATACGCGAAGGCACGCCCTTGCGCAGGCAAGACATCACCATACTCGAAAAACCGGTCACGACGGCCACCGAGAGGGCCATTACGATCGCCGGCTTCATCTGCACGGTTACCGCCAGGGCCGAGCAGATACCCAGGATCTGCACGATGACGGGGTTGTTCGCAGAGAACGGACTGGTCAGGTATTTCAAATTCTTAGCCGAGAAGATCGACTCCTTTTCATTACTCATGGCTCTCGTTTACGTTTTGCTGGTTAGACACTTCCGAACTTGCAGCCTCGTTCGCGGCAGCGGGTGCCGACTGTGCTGCGGCCTGATGCTGACTTTCGAAGTAAGGCAGGTAAGCCGACAGGCAATCGCGGAGCATGGCCGTCACGCCGTCCGAGGTTTTCGTACCGCCCGAAATACCATCTACCTCGTGCTCGGGATCTTTCGCACCGCCCTTGCGCAGGCTGACCGATACGAACTCGCCGCTCTTGAACAGCTTCTTGCCGGCGAAATGCGCCTGGAACTTAGGCGTGGCGATCTCGGCACCGAGGCCCGGGGTTTCGCCCTTGTGGGCCATGACGATACCCGACACGGTATCCATATCCTTTTCGAGCGCCACATACCCCCAGATATCGCCCCAAAGACCCATACCGATCAGCGGAATGACGACGCGACCGTCTTCGGTCTGAAACAGAATAAGACGCTTGGCATCGTAATTATCGCGGATATTCTGGTTGGTGGCGAGCATCGCGAAGACCTCCTTGGAGGGAGTTTCGGTTTTCACGCCGTCGGCATCGAGGACGAAGGATTTGACCTGGTTGTCGAAATCGGCCAGCGCCCGGTCGAACTCCTGCGGATTTTCGTCGGGGCTGTACCCGAGCGACTGGAGAATATTGCTCTTCTTCTCCTGCAACTCGTTCTCCGCCTGACGCTTTTGCAACGAGAGCGAAGCCACGGCCAGCAGAGTCGCCACGATGACGACCATGACCGTAGAATAGACGATGATATAAGTGTTGCTGTTGGGATTGTGCATCCAGCCCTTTTTCCGGCCGGACCGATCCTCCGTAAATGCCGACGAGGAAGCCTGGCAGACGGGGCAGGTATCGGGTGCGGAGTTACCTTCGTGGACATGTCCGCAAATGCTGCATACGAATTTTTTCTTTGCCATATCTCCCCTATTTTACCAATTTAACACGTTTCTTCCGGCGCGAGATGCTGGACTCGACCACGCAGTAGTCCACCAGCGGAGCCAATGCGTTCATGAAGAGGATCGCAAGCATCATACCTTCGGGATAGGCCGGATTGACCACACGGATCAACACGGCGAGCGCACCGGTGAGGAATCCGACGATATACTGGCCCGTACGGGTCTGGGCCGACGTGACGGGATCGGTGGCCATGAACACGGCGCCGAAAGCGAAACCGCCGACGATCAGATGCTCCCAAGCGGGGTAGGTCGTCACGCCGAGTGCCTGGAAAAAGTATCCCATTGCCAGGCCGCCGATAAAGACGAACGACATCGTGCGCCACGAAGCGACGCCCGTAAAGAGCAGAATCGCTGCGCCGATCAGAATCGCCAGCGTCGAGGTTTCGCCCACGCAGCCGGGAATGAATCCCAGGAAAGCGTCCGCCGTCGAATAACTCATCGCACCGCTCGTAGCGAGTTGTTCGAGGGCCGTAGCACCCGAGACAGCGTCGTCGGCGAACCAAACCTTCTCACCCGAAATAAAGGGCGTGTAGGCGAAAAACACGAATGCACGCGCCACCAGCGCGGGATTGAAGACATTCATACCCGTACCGCCGAAGACCTCCTTGCCGAAGATGACGGCGAAAGCCGTACCCAGCGCGATCATCCAGAGCGGCGTACCGACCGGCATAATCATCGGGATCAGCAGACCCGACACGAGAAAACCTTCATTGACTTCGTGTCCGCGCTTCTGGGCAAAAAAGAACTCGATGCCCAGACCGACCACGTAGGAAACCACGATCATCGGCAGCACCTCGAGGAAACCGAACCAAAAGGCTGCCCAGCCGGTCATGCCCACCTGGTAGCCCGTATTGTACATACCGAACAACAAGGCCGGCATCAGCGCCACGACCACCACGATCATCGTACGCTTCATATCGTTGCAATCACGGATATGGGCTCCTCTGCTCGTGGTCGTATTCGGCACGAAAAGGAACGTTTCGAACGCATCGAAGGTCGATGCGAGGAACGAAAGCTTGCCGCCTTCGGAGAAGGTCGGCTTGATTTTATCTACGAATTTTCTTAAACCTCCCATCGTTATGCCTCCTTGATCATTAAGTTAATACCGTCCCGGATGATCTGCTGCATCTCGATCTTCGAGGGATCGACAAATTCGCAAAGCGCGAAATCCTCCTCGACGACCTCGTAGATGCCGAGGTTCTCCATCTTGTCGATGTCGCCCGCAAGAATCGCCTTGAGCAGGTAGGTGGGATAGATGTCCATCGGCAGGTACTTATCGTACAGTCCCGTCACCACAAACGGGCGCTCGCCGCCGTTGAGATTGGTATCCAGGTCGTAAACCTTCTTCGGGCAGAGCCATGAAAAATAGGCCCTGGAAACCGAAAACTTGTTCAGACGGGGCATCGCCCAACCCAGCAATTCATAGTGGTTGCCTTCGGGAATTACCGTCACCATATTGGCGTAAAAACCGATGAAACCGTCGGCCGGGGTCTTGCGGCCCGTAAGCACGTTGCCCGAAATGATGCGGGGATTGTGGGCCGTGGGCTTCAGGTTGTCCTTGAGCACCGAAGCCACCGGAGCACCGTCGATAAGCCGATAGTACTGGGGATTTTTCACCTCGGAGCCTGCGACCGCGATGACTTTGGTTCTATCGACGCGCCCTTCGTTCAGCAGGCGGCCGATGATGGCCAGATCCTGAATATTCACCGTCCATACCCGCTCGTCCTTGTTGATCGGATCGACGTGATGAATCTGAACGCCTACATTACCTACCGGATGCTTGCCTGCAAACGTGTGGATTTCAGCCCCCTTCAGAAATGCCATTTCGCCCTCCGCACCGGCACGCACGCCCAGATGGACCTTGCCCGAAGTGAGCTTGCGCATCGCTTCGATACCCGTTTCGAGGTTCCGCTTCTCACCGGCCAGCACGAAATTGTAATCCGGAGCCAGCGGTGCGGAATCGAACGTCGAAACGAAAACGGCCTTCGGTGTGTCGCTCGGATCGGCGATGATACCGTAAGGCCGCTGGATAATCATGGGCCAAAGCCCGGACTTGAGCAAAAGATCGATAATCTCTTCGCGGGAAGCGGTTTGCACGTTCAGCTTGGCAAACTCTTCGTACGTCTGGGTCGCATCGGCCTGAACCGTCACGTTGAGAATGCAACGCTTCTCACCGCGATTGATCGCCGAAACCGTACCGCTGACGGGCGAGGTGAAAACCACCCTTTCGTTGTACTTGTTGAAGAACAACGGGGTACCCGCCTTGACCCGGTCGCCGGCTTTCACCAGCAACTTGGGCGTCACACCCTCGAAATCGAGAGGCGACACGGCGTACTCGGGAGCGAGCGGCAATTTGACCAGCTTCTCCACGGCCTTACCCTGAAGATTGATGTCGAGACCTTTGCGTAATGTAATGATTTTCGACATGATTAATAAATGGTTGTTTTACAGATAATTATTTTGCATTGAGATTTCCAGGCAATGTTTGTTAGCGTAATAACACACCAAATCGCGTGCGAAGATACGATTTTTTCCGATACGAACAGCAAAGAGCAGCCTGATTTTTTTTAATCGACTGAAAAATCATAACTTTGTCTTTTCAGAGCGATCCGCATTATGAAATGCAGCATAGTCGATATCCACACGCACCGTCCCACCGGCAAGGCTTTGGAGCCCTCTTTCGCAGGGATTCATCCCTGGCAGGCGGAAACACGGCGAATCGAAGAGATCGTCCCCCGGTTCGGCGAAGTCGATCTGGTCGGCGAGATCGGCCTGGACTATGCCGGCACGGTCGGCCGGGAGGCCCAGCTCCGGATTTTCCGCGAACAGCTCGACTGGGCCGAACGGCTCGGCAAACCGGTCGTGCTGCACTGCGTGAAGGCCTTCGAAGCGGTCATGCGCGAACTGGCTCCCCATGCACTGCGGGCGGTGATCTTCCACGGCTTCATCGGATCGTCCCAGCAGGCGGCCGAAGCCATAAAGAAGGGTTACTACCTCTCCTTCGGGGAGCGGACGTTCCGCTCACCCCGCACGGTCGAAGCCCTGCGGCGCACGCCGGTCGAAAACCTCTTCGCCGAAACGGACGAAAGCGACGTGCCGATCGAGGAGATTTACCGCCGAATCGCCCAAGCGAAAGACCTCGACCCTGAACTGTTGAAATGCGCGATATACCGCAATTACAGAGAGATATTCGAACGATGACTGACAACTGGCTCGAAAGAACGGAGCTCCTGCTGGGAGCGGAAAAACTCGAAAAACTGCGTGCGGCCCACGTGCTGGTCGTAGGATTGGGCGGCGTGGGCGCCTATGCCGCCGAGATGATCGTCCGGGCAGGCGTGGGGCGCATGACCGTCGCCGATGCCGACACGGTCAATCCGACCAATATCAACCGCCAGCTGGTGGCCCTCCACTCGACCGTCGGACGGCCCAAAGCCGAGGTGCTGGCCGAGCGGCTGCGGGACATCAACCCGACACTCGAACTCCACGTAGTCGATAAATACATCAAGGACGAAGAAACCGACCTGTTGCTCGACTCGGCACGGTTCGACTACGCGGTCGATGCGATCGACACCCTCTCGCCCAAGCTGGCGCTGATCCTGGGGGCGCTGAAACGCGGCATTCCCCTGGTCAGCTCGATGGGCGCCGGAGCCAAAACCGACCCCACGCGGCTCGAAATCGAGGACATCTCCCGCACCCACCACTGCCCGCTGGCCCACATGCTGCGCAAACGGCTTCACAAAGCCGGAGTACGCAGCGGCTTCAAAGCCGTATTCTCCGCCGAACCGGTACGCGAAGGCGCGACGATCCTCTGCGAAGAACAGAACAAGAAATCCAACACGGGCACGATCTCCTACCTGCCCGCCCTCTTCGGCATAGGCTGCGCCTCGGTAGTCGTCCGGGGAGTGATCGGAGAGCTGTAAGCGGACCGCAACAGCCGTCCCGCGTACAAGAAAACCGCTCAAACGGCTGTCGGAACGGATTTATGACCATCCAGAAGCGGTTAGATCCGTTTTTCGAAATATTATTATCTTTGACATAGCCTCGGTTAAATAGGCTGCGCCTCGGAAAACGGGAACAATTCCCGTTTTCTCTCGGCTTTTAGTATCTTTGTTTTTAAGATATGAATCGGACAAACTCAACCAAGTTTGGCTTAGTGTCCATCTTTTCGTATCTTTGACTTCGTCTTAGATACTCCGCCTCGGCAAAATGCAAATAAAAATTGCTTTTGCGCTCGGCTTATTCGTATCTTTGCAAAACAGCGGCGAACGATGCGAACAAGCATAGCCGAGGCAGCTCCGTAATCCGCCGGTCACGACAGATGGACGATACAGTCCGCAAACGAGATCGCCCGTGTCCGGTCCGGAGACAAGCCCGCCGGCTGCGACGCGGAACCTACGACTGTTCCGTCGAGGCCCCGGCAATCCCGATCCGTACCGGAAACTGCGGAAACACCTCCGTTTCCCGTACCCGGTACCACCACGGATCCGCAGACAATGGTACAAAAAATGATGGTCTTATTCGGCGAGGCCCCTGCTTCGGCGGATGCACATACCGAAACAAGACCCGAAATAAAACCGCAACTATGAATATCGTATTTTTAGATGAGTACAGCCTGGGAGGAATCGACCTCTCCCGCATCAAGCAACTGGGAAATTATACCGGCTACGAAAAAACGACGCCCGGTGAAATAGCCGAGCGTTGTATCGACGCAGACATCGTCATCACCAACAAGGTCCCCCTGCGGGCCGAAGCTATCAAGGTGCTGCCGCAGCTCAAACTGATCTGCATCGCCGCTACCGGTATGAACAACGTCGATCTGGAAGCCGCCGCCGAACGCGGGATTGAGGTCCGCAACGCTGTCGGCTACTCCACCCATGCGGTGACGGAAACGACGATCGGTGCCGCCATCGCCCTGCTGCGGCAGAGCATCTACTACGACCGCTACGTCAAGAGCGGCGAATACGCCGCATCCGACGCTCCGTTCCATTTCGGACGGCCGCTCCACCAGCTCTACGGCAAACGCTGGGGTATCATCGGCCTGGGAGCCATCGGGCACAAGGTCGCCGAAGTCGCCGCAGCCCTCGGCTGCCAGATCGCCTATACTTCGACTTCGGGTGTCGAACGGCAGGAACCCTACCCCGCCATGCCGCTCGACGAACTGCTCCGCTGGTCGGACATCGTGTCGATCCACGCTCCCTTGAACGACCGCACGCGCGGCCTCGTCGGAGCCCGGGAATTGGCCCTGATGAAACCTTCGGCCCTATTGATCAACGTAGCCCGAGGTGGCATCGTCGATGAGCAGGCCCTCGCCGATGCGCTCGACAACAAGCGGCTGGCCGGTGCCGGAATCGATGTCTTCTCGCGCGAGCCGATGTCGCCGGACAACCCCCTGCTGCGTGTAACAGACCCCGACCGGTTGCTGCTCTCGCCCCACACGGCCTGGGCCCCGGTCGAAGCACTCGAAACATTGGTCGGCTGCATCGAACGGAATATCGAAACCTTTTTAGCCGAACAGCGATAGTAAGACGCCGCCGAAGCGACCGAATGAGAAAACCCCGGACTGAACTTAAGTTCAGTCCGGGGTTTTCTTCGATTTTTCTGTTATGAATCAAACAATTCCGATGCGCACCGGTCCGCGAGCCCTGGCAGCCTCGTAATCCGCATCGGTAAATGTATAAGTCCATTCCACGACGTATTTATCCCCCTCTTCATAAGCCTTGTAAACATAACGATCGGGATCCTGCAAACTTTTCGGAACCGCAACTTCTCCGAGTCCCGACGGATAATAATTTTCCATATAACAGTAAATTATAACTCCTTCTGTAAAAGAATCGTAGATAACATGAGTTTCTCTTCCGTCGAGAAAAGTCTGCAAATCCACGGGCGAAGGTCCTTCCAATTCTTTTACAGCCCGCTCTCCATACTTTATTCCCTGGGATCTCGTGATGCACCCCTCTACATAGAAATATTCGATCCTATGATTGCACCTATTCTCCCACACGAACCGGCTGACATAGGACGAATAGGTTTTATCGTCGCTGTCATTGCAACTTACAAGAGAGCACAGCACGACGCAAATCATCCACAAATAAAGAATCTTTCTCATAATTTAAATTCAGGCTGATTTGACTTCATTATAAAAGTAATAGATAATATTCGAAAATACAACTTCGTTTCTTGAATCTTTTAAGAAAATTCCCGGAAATCGAATCCGACTTCCGGGAAGAATCAAATGCCTGATATTCCTAAAAATTAAATTTCCCCAAGCGTAATATGCACCGCACCCCGGGCTTTCGCCGCCTCGTAATCGGCATTGGTGAAAGTATAAACCCAAACCAAAGCCAGACTACCGTTTTTCTCCTTATTTACCAAAGTATAGCGCTGCACGTCCTGCAAACCCTTTGGCACAGCGGAATTACCCGACCCCGACGGGTCGTAGTTTTCCATATATGCATACGTTTCGCCATCGACGACAAACTGCTCATACCACAGCCCCATCTTTCGGTCCTCAATATAGTCCGACAAACCTTCCGGTGAGCCGGACACCCGCACGGAAACATACTTTCCACGATTAATCCCGTCATGCCACCGATACCCTCCTTCTACATAAAAGAAATCGATTCGATAATCGCTCTCATTTTTCCATTCGATCCAATATTCATCGACCGGTTCGACCTGCTTCTCGTCGTCGCCACAACCGCTCGAAAAGATCAATGCCGAAAGCGCCGCAACGCAACAGATAAACTTTTTCATAGGCATTAAATTAAAATTCAAAAAAATACCCTTCACGAATATAACATCATTTATGAAAAATACAAAATATTCGGGAATAAATCCTCCCGAATCCTCTAAAAAAGATTTGCACTGAAAAACAGATGTTTTTCAGTGCAAATCAAAATCAATATAGAATCCGCTCTATATCATCTATAAGAGTTCCCCTACTTAAATTTCACCAGCGAATGTCCTGTCATGGCTTCGGGCTTTTCGAGCCCCATCAGGTCGAGGACCGTAGGGGCTACGTCGGCCAAGATACCGTCGCGGACCGTTTTCACGCGGTCGGAAACCACGACGATCGGCACCGGATTGAGCGAATGAGCCGTATTGGGCGTGCCGTCGGCATTGACCGCATTATCGGCGTTGCCGTGATCGGCGATCTGCACGACCTCGTACCCATTGCGACGGGCCGCCTCGACGACTTTGGCCACACACGCATCGACAGCCTTCACCGCTTTCTCGATCGCCTCATAAACTCCCGTATGCCCCACCATATCGCCGTTGGCGAAATTCAGGCAGATGAAATCGTATTTCTGCCTGTCGAGTGCCCCGACCAGCTTGTCGGCCACCTCGTAAGCGCTCATCTCGGGCTGAAGGTCGTAAGTCGCCACCTTCGGAGAAGCGACCAGAATGCGGTCCTCGCCCTCGAACTCCTCCTCGCGGCCTCCGTTCAGGAAGAAGGTCACATGAGCGTATTTCTCCGTTTCGGCGATACGGAGCTGCGAAAGCCCCTGCCGGGCGACATACTCGCCGATCGTGTCGGCCACGTTCTCCTTGTCGAACAGGATATGCAGCCCCTCGAACTTGGCGTCATAGGGCGTCATGCAGCAATAGTAGAGCGGCAGCGTGTGCATGCCCTGCTGCGGCATATCCTCCTGTGTGAGTACGATGGTCAGCTCCTTGGCCCGGTCGTTCCGGTAGTTGAAGAAGATCACCACGTCGTTCGGCCGGATCATACCGATCGGATTGCCGTCCTCGTCGATCCGCACGACGGGCTTCACGAACTCGTCGGTCACCCCTTCGTCGTACGACTTCTGCATCGCCAGCGCCATATCGGACGAATGTTCGCCCTTGCCCTCGACCAACAGGTCGTAGGCCACTTTCACACGTTCCCAACGCTTGTCGCGGTCCATCGCGTAATAACGGCCTACGATCGAGGCCACGACGCCCGTCGATCGTTCCCGCATGTGCTTTTCCAGCCGTTCGATGAATCCCTTGCCGCTGTACGGATCGGTATCGCGGCCGTCCATAAAGCAATGCACGTAGGTACGTTCGATGCCGTATTTATCGGCGATGTCCGTCAATTTGAGCAGATGATCCAGCGACGAGTGCACTCCGCCGTCCGAAACCAGTCCCATCAGGTGCACGCTCACCCCGTTCGATTTGGCGTATTCGAACGCCTTCACGATTTCGGGATTCTTCAGAATCGAATCGTCGCGGCAGGCCCGGTTGATCTTCACCAAATCCTGATAGACCACCCGCCCCGCACCGATATTGAGGTGCCCCACCTCCGAATTGCCCATCTGCCCATCGGGCAGGCCGACGTTTTCGCCGTCCGTACGCAACTGCGCATGAGGGTATTTACGGGTCATTTCCGAAATATAGGCAGGATGCACCTGTGCGATGACATCCCCCTTCTGTCCGTCGCCGATGCCCCAACCGTCGAGGATCATCAGCAATACTTTGCGATTACTCATCCGAAACATTACTTTACTTGTTCCACAATCAGTTCTACGGCCTTGTCGATAGCCGCCTGGATGCCATCGGGGTTCTTACCGCCCGCCGTCGCCAGGAAAGGCTGTCCGCCGCCGCCGCCGTTGATGGCTTTGGCCGCCTCGCGCACCACGACACCGGCATTGACTCCCTGCGCCACGATATCGTCGCCCAAAGCGACGGTGAGCGTCGGCTTGCCGTCATTGATCGATCCGATCACCAGTACGATATTCTTCGAACGCGAACGCACGGCGAAAGCGAGGTCCTTGATGAAATCCGGCCGGCGATCGGTCTGCGTAGCCATCAGCCGCATCCCGCCACGCTCGGGCGTAGAATCGACGATCTTCGCGGCCCACTCGGCCACCTGTTCGCGGCGGATGGCCTCCATCTCGTGCTTCAAAGCCTCGTTGCTTTCCATGATCTTCTTGATCGACTGAAGAATCTGCGGGTTATTGAGATAATCGGCCACGTTGCGCATCGTATCTTCGGCCGCATAGATCACCTCCTCGGCCTTCGCCCCCGTCGTGGCCTCGATACGTCGTACACCGGCGGAAATGGCGCTTTCGTTCAGGATCTTGAAGAACCCGATATTACCCGTAGCGCTCACGTGAGTACCGCCGCACAACTCGACCGAGGTGCCGAAGCGCACCATACGCACCCGGTCGCCGTATTTCTCGCCGAAGAGCATCATCGCCCCGGCCGCTGCAGCCTCTTCCTTGGTGGCATCGCGTTTCTCCTCGAGGGGATAGTTCGCGCGAATGGCACGATTGACCAGTTGCTCGACCCGGCGCAGCTCCTCGTGCGTCACCTTCTGGAAGTGCGAAAAGTCGAAGCGCAGGTATTCGGGCGTCACGAGCGAACCTTTCTGCTCGACGTGCGTACCGAGCACCTTGCGCAGCGCTTCATGCATCAGATGGGTCGCCGTATGGTTGTTGGCAGCCGCCTGACGTTTCTCCGGATCCACGACGGCCATGAAGGTCGCCTCGGGATTTTCGGGCAGTTGGGTAACGATATGGATAATCAGGCCGTTCTCCTTCTCGGTAGCCACGACCGGGATCCGTTCGTTGGCGGTTTCGATATAGCCGATATCGCCGATCTGACCGCCGGAATTGCCGTAGAACGGAGTGCGGTCGAACACCAACTGGTAGGAAACGCGTCCTTTGGAGGACACACGGCGGTAGCGGGCGATCTTCACCTCGGCGCTCAGCGTGTCGTAACCGATGAACTCGCTCTGCTTGATATGGATCAGCTCCTTCCAGTCGTCGGTATCGACCGCAGCAGCGTTGCGCGAACGCTCCTTCTGCGCCTGCAGCTCCTTCTCGAAGGCCTCCAGATCCACCTCGATCCCCTGTTCGCGGGCGATCAGCTCCGTCAGGTCGATCGGGAATCCGTAGGTATCGTACAACAGGAAAGCGTCCTTGCCGGAAATGCGTTCGCCGCCGCTCTTGCGAACCTCGGCCATCACGCCGTCCAACAGGTTGATGCCCGTAGCGAGCGTACGCAGGAAGGAGCTTTCCTCCTCCTCGATCACCTTCTCGATCAGCGTCTGCTGGGCCTTAAGCTCGGGGAACTGCCCGCCCATCTGATCGACCAGACCGGCCACCAGACGGCAGATGAAGGGCTCGTTGAAGCCCAGGTAGGTATAGCCGTAGCGGACGGCGCGGCGCAGAATGCGGCGGATCACGTAGCCCGCCTTCACGTTCGAAGGAAGCTGTCCGTCGGCGATCGAGAACGAAATGGCACGCAGGTGGTCGGCGACCACGCGCATAGCCACGTCGCACTTCTCATCCGCACCGTACGTTTTGCCAGACATGGCGGCGATGCGCTGGATCGTAGGTTGGAACACGTCGGTATCGTAATTCGACTTTTTCCCTTGCAGAATCATGCAGAGGCGTTCGAAACCCATGCCCGTATCGATACAGTTGGCCGCCAGGGGTTCGAGCGAACCGTTCGCCTTGCGGTTGAACTGCATGAAGACCAGGTTCCAGATCTCGATCACCAGCGGGCTGCCCTGATTGACCATCTCGCGGCCCGGCACGGCGGCAATCTCCGACTCGTCGCGCAGGTCGTAGTGGATCTCGCTGCAAGGTCCGCAAGGGCCTACGTCGCCCATCTCCCAGAAGTTGTCGTGCTTGTTGCCGCGGATGATGTGATCCGCAGGCAGGTATTGCAGCCAGATGTCGTAGGCCTCCTGGTCGAACGGCACCCCGTCTTCGGGACTTCCCTCGAACACGGTAGCGTACATGCGGCTCTTGTCCAGTCCGTACACCCCGGTCAGCAGCTCCCAGGCCCAGCCGATCGCCTCCTTCTTGAAATAGTCGCCGAACGACCAGTTGCCCAGCATCTCGAACATCGTGTGATGGTAGGTGTCATGGCCGACCTCCTCCAGGTCGTTGTGCTTGCCCGACACGCGCAGGCACTTCTGCGTATCGGCGGCCCGGGGATAGGGACGGGGAATATTCCCGAGGAAAATGTCCTTGAACTGGTTCATACCCGCGTTGGTGAACATCAACGTCGGGTCGTTTTTCACCACCATCGGTGCCGACGGTACGATCACATGGTCCTTCCCTGCGAAGAAATCGAGGAAAGCCTGACGAATTTTGTTGGATTCCATATACTGTGTTTTCAATTCTTTGCGTTGTTCATAAGACACATTCCGCAGATTCCGGCTGCCTGCGCTCAGGCTGTCATCCGCTCGAATCCGCGAAACTTAAAGAAGTTACAAGATTGCAAAATTACATATTTTACCTTAATTTTGCATCACTTCCAAGGAGTTTTTCAGATCATGGCACGAAAAAAGCAGACGTTCGATCCCCACGCCCTGACCCGTGAGGTGGTTTCGGCCACTCATGAGGTGGTCACGGTCCCGTTCCGCCTGCGTACCTACCGTGTCATTCGCAAGATCCTCATCATCTTCATCGCCGTATCGATCGTCAACGTCGTCTTCGCGAATGTCTTCTACACGCCGAAAATGTACCGCATCCTGCGCGAAAATTCGGAGCTGGTCTTCAAATACCGGCTCCTTCAGGACAAGATCCGCGCGGAGCAGCGCAAACTGGACGAAATACACCACCGCGACAACTTCGTTTACCGGGCTTTGTTCTCGGCCGACACCCTGAACATCGGCGGCATCTATACCCCCTATCCGGCGTCCAAATACGCCCCGCTGACGGGCGACGACTACGCCCCGCTGATGATCGGCACATGGCAGCAGCTCGATGCTTTCGGCCGCCAGCTCTACCGTACCTCCGTTTCGTTCGACGAGTTGCAAATCCTGGCCAAGAACAAGGAGAACATGTCCACGGCAATCCCGGCCATCTGGCCCATCGACCGTCAGGCCCTGCGCAGGGGTATCGAGCCGTTCGGCTACCGCAACCACCCGATCTACCACCGACGCATCCTGCACAAAGGCATCGACCTGGCGGCCAACATCGGCAACAACGTCTATGCCACGGGCGACGCGACGGTACAGTCCACCGACCTGGGACAGCCCCGCAGAGGCTACGGCAAGCAGATCCTCCTGAACCACCAGTACGGCTACCAGACCCGCTACGCACACCTGAGCCAGATCTTCGTCAAACCCGGCGAGAAGGTCGTGCGCGGACAACTGATCGGCAAGGTCGGCAACACGGGCGGCGTGACCGGCCCCCACCTGCATTACGAGGTGATTCACATGGGACAGGTCGTCAATCCGATCAACTATTTCAACCGCAATATGACCAACGAGGAGTACGAGCGCCTGATGGAACAGATGCAGGAGCTCAACCTCGACACCTTCGACGAATAACATGGCAAGAACCCGCAGACCGATCAAATACGCCACACCGCGCACGCCCAAACAGAAGGCGATCCGCATCACGTTTCACGTGCTGGTGTGGTTCGGCGCAGCCATCCTCTACTACGTCGGGTTTTCGCTCTTCTTCGACACGCCCGTCGAATACGAGCTCAAGCACTCCACCGATCAGTTGAGGGACGAATACACCCGGCTCGAAGCCCGCTACGACTCGCTGCGCACAGTGATGGAAAATGTTTCCGAGCGCGACCGCAACGTCTTCAACATCCTCTTCGAATCCGATCCTTACGATTTCGACACCGAATACGAAACCAAGCGGCTCGCAACGTACGAAAGCCTGCTGGACAAATCCGACCGTCAGATCATCCTGGAACTCAAAGAGAAGGTCAGACAATCCGAAGCGACGCTGACCAAGCTCAACGAATCGTACCTCGAACTGCAACGTCTGCTGGATACGGTCGGCGACGGCCGCAACCGGATTCCGGCCATACAGCCCGTTATCAACCAGCAGCTCACGCTGCTCACCGCCTCCTACGGCATGCGCATCCACCCCTTCTACCGCACCCTGCAATCCCATCAGGGCGTCGATTACACGGTGCCCGAAGGTTCGCGCGTCTTCGCCACGGCGGACGGCCGCGTGAAGGAGATCGCCTCGCGCTCCACAGCGGGCCGTACCATCGTCATCGACCACGGCAACGGTTACGAAACTTCGTACAGTCACCTGCTGGCGGTCAATGTACGCCGCGGGCAGGAGGTCCGTCGCGGCGACATCATCGGACTTTCGGGCAACACGGGCCTTTCGATCGCACCCCACCTGCATTACGAAGTGCGGCACAACGGCATGCGCGTCGATCCGATCCACTATTTCTTCATGGAACTGTCGCCCGTCGAGTACCAGCGGATCATCCGCATCGCCCAGTCGGGCATGCAGTCCTTCGACTAATTTTTCGAATCGCGAATGAAAAAAGAAACGGCTATCTATCCCAGCCACCGCAAATTGCTGGGCACGACGCTCGCCGCAGCGATCATGGCGGCACTCTCCTGCCTGCTCGTCATCGTACAGCCGCACGGGACGTTCGGGCTGGTCATCGGCATCGCAGGATTGATCTTCTTCGGGGGAGGCTTCTGCATCTTATTTATCATGCTGCTGAAAAATTTTTTTCGAAGCAAGCCGACCCTGTTGCTGACTCCGGACAGTCTGCGGATTTATGCACCTGCAAAAGGGATCTACCTCACGATCGAATGGCAGCGCATTGCGGATTTCAGCGTATTCCGAACCTACGGGCAGAAATTCATCCGGATCGAACTCCACGATCCCGACCGGGCGATCGACGAGGAAAAAAACCGGATTGCCAAAGGGCTTATGCGCTGGCAAATGAAATACTTTGGATCCCCCTACGCAATCACGGCTTCAACAGTCGATATCGGCACGGCGGAACTCGAAAAAATCCTGCGGGAGTATTTACAGGCATCCCGCGAAAAATCCGCTGCGAACTGACCGACCCTCCCGCAAAAGCGGTTCTCCGAGCCGATCCCGCATATCGTCGGAAATACGCTCGCACCGTCCGTCAATGAATCAGATCAAGATATGAGGCGCTCTATGGCCGGTATTTACAGGCTGCAAACTGATTTTCCGAACGTGATTATACACTTTCATATACACCTCTTCGGGAGCACAGTGGCCCAGACTCCCTCCGAAAAGAGGATTCAGGGACAGAATTATGAACGCGGGCACCAGCCGCGAAAAGCGATCGTCGGACAAGGGGCAGATTGAAAATGTAATCGCCTTTCCGAAAAGACGACACGGAGAAAATCGCTGCGACATGCCCGCGTCAGCGTTTGCAGATCTCGCGGAAATCGCAATAGCGGCAGGTATGCTCGGCATCCTCGCACTGACGGAACGGAATCGCCGGATCGAACATCTCGGCGAGGGTTTCGCGCAACAGCCGTTCGAAAGGCTCGCGGTATTCGGAATAGCGTACGCCCGTGCGCCCCAACTCCCGATCGACGAGCCGGGACGAATAGTCGTCCCGGTGCATGGCCCGCACGTAATAGAGCGTCGGCTCGGCATCCACCCCCCGCGAATGGAAAAGCATCATCGAATAGAGCAACGTCTGTAAAATATTGGATTGACGCTGTTTGGCCTCTCCACGAAAGAGCGCTTCGACCCCCTGGAAATCGAGGTGCGGTTCGCCGGTCTTATAGTCCACGACCCGCAGCGTACCGTCCGGCAGGCGGTCGATCCGGTCGGCCAGGCCCCCGAAGACCACACGCAGGGATTTTCCGGCGCTTTCGAACGCAAACTCCTGCCCGATCCGCTCCTCGAGTCCTTCGACCGTAAAATCGTCATGCGCGGCGTCGTAAGGCAATACGCCGCCCCGAATATAGCGGATTACAATATCTTTGACCAACAACAGATTACCGCTATAATCCTCAACCGTCGCTTCAACATCCTGCAAATAGTTTTCATTGATGGCCGCAACTACCGCCTTCTCCACTTCGGACGAACGGGTCAGCGCACGCAACGCCTCTCCGCAGCCGGTCTTCCCGACAAAGGGAGCATAGAGCCGCTGCAAAGCCGCATGGAGAATCGTACCGAACATCGGTGCATCGACCTCCTCCGAAATCTCGTCGTCCGGCTCCAACCGGGCCACGGAGTGAAAATAGAAGCGCAGGGGACAAGCCACATACCGGAAAAAAGCCGTAGGCGACAGCCGCACGGGATCGTCCGGCGCGAGGAAGCGAGCCAACTTTTCGGCGGTTTCCCCTTGCTTGGGGACCTCGATCGGCGGGGTTTCCATCCGATTGACATCGATACCGACCTCCCGGCGGAGGATCTCGAAGGGAGTTTCGTACTCCAGTTGATAGATGTAACGGCTCTGTTCGCCGGTGGTCTTGTCGTCGGCATGAGCGCAATAGAGCATCCGCACGTTCTCGGCCCGTTGCAGCAAACGATAAAAATAGTAGGCGTAAACCCCCTCGTGATGCTCCGGCGTAGGCAAGGCATAAGCCGCCCGCAGGTTGTAGGGAATGAACGAAGTACCGGTCACGACACTGCCTGGAAAGTTGTCGTCGTTCATCGAGAGCAAAATGACGTTGCGGAAATCGAGGTTGCGGGTTTCGAGGATACCCATAACCTGAATTCCCTCCAAAGGCTCTCCCTCGTAAGGAATACGCAGGGTTTGCAGATGTCGGCGAAGAAGTGAAGCATAGATCGATATAGACAATTCTATTTCACAATTATCCAGTGAATTGCGAAGTTTTATCACCTCTTCGGAAATGACGTTCAGGAACTCTACGCGGCGGCGTGCCTCCGTATCTTCGTAAGGCATCCGGGCAATCTGCGCGATCACCGCCAGCAGGTAGTCCGAAAATCCGCGCCACCCCTCGACGCTCCGGAACAGCGTAGCAAGCAACGGCGTGCAGGCCAGCCACTCCGCCGCGACCGTGATACGCCGGTTTCGGACGATCTCCTCCTGCATACGGACGATCCGGGAGGGGTCGCTTTCGAGGATATAAGGGTGCGACAGAAGTCCCAGCACGTCGGCGTGGTAAAAAAGCGGTTTGCCCTCCTTCTGCCGGGCATGGTTTTGCAGTTCGATCAATCGTTCAACAAACGAATAGGAAAGGCTCTGTTTCAGCGGATAACCCATCGTCACATTCACCTTTCCAATCTCCGCAGGCAGAGCGTGCAGCAAGGGCAGCAACAGGTTTTCGTCCGTGAGCACGACGGCAGTCTCCTTCCCCAGCGGCCCCTGTTCGGCAGCCAGATCCCGCAGGATCGAAGTCACGTACTTGCATTGCACGGCGTTCGATACCGTGGAAATCGCTTCGATTCGCTTCGGCGACCGGAAATGATCGTGCGGAAGTTCGCGCCGGGCGGGAAACAGGATCCGGTTCTCGCGCAGGAACATACCGGCCTCCTGGTCGGCATTGTCCGTATAATAAGTATCGTAATCCCAGTAGAAATCGGTTTCGGCAGCCGTGGAGAGAAACTTGAAAAGCCGTTTCTCGCACTCCGAGAGCGCGTTGAAGCCCGCCACGACGAACCGCCGGGACTCCGGGAATGCGAAACCGCCGGCCTTGATCCGCTCGGCGGCCGCCCGGTGCACCATCCCCGTATAGGCCATCCCCAGCGACCGGAGCCGCTCGCGGAAAGTCCGATAGACCGGGCCCAGCGTCTGCCAAACGGCCAGGAAGCGGCGTTTCTCCTCGGAAAGGGAGGTTTCGTCCGTGAAATTGGCCCAGAAAGCGATGATTTTCAACTGGACGGGGCTCAAATACGATACGTCGGCCTCCAACTCCTTGATGTCGGCCAGGTTGCGGAAAAGCATATCGGCGTCGATCAGATACTTGTCGATCGTATCGAAGTCCGTGAGGAGCATCTCCCCCCAGAAATAGAACTTGTCGAAGGATTCGGGATGAAATTCCGAATAGACTTTATACAGTTCGGTCACCAGACGCACCCGGTCGCCGATGCGGAGACCCGAAATCTCGCTCATCAACTCGTCGATAGTCGTCCAGCGGGGCTGCCACAAAGGACGTTCGGCGATGCCGGACAAGGCGTCGATAAAGAAAAGCCGCGCACGTCGGGAAGGGAACAGAACAGAAAGGGACGAAATATCGTCCCCGTATCTGTCGTATAAATCGGCAGCGACCTCCTGCAGGAATCCCGGCATGGCAAGTGCGCTATTTGAAGGTGATCTCGCCCCCGATCAGGGAGTTTGAAGTGTGCAGCAACTCGGGCTCTCCGATGCAGGTGATCCGGCCCTTCGTACCGACCGACGCCTCGAGGCGCTCCGGAGCGGTGATGGTCACGTCGGCCTTGGAGGTGGAATTGACACGCACGGACATCACTTCGACAGCGGCAGCGTCCACCTGGGCCGTGGAAACATTCAGATCCCAGTAACGGACCTTGCCCGTCAGGACCACGACGCTCTTGCCCGTCACATCCATCTGAAGATCCTTCACATCAAGCGCCGCGCTGACGACCGCCCCGTTGGAAAACCAGCACCGGGCCTGCGGAAAGTCGATCGGTTCCCCGAACGTGGCATTCGCCCCCGAAATACGGATCTCCTCCAGGTTGTTGTAATAAACCGTCACCTCGGTTTCGGAACGTTCGCGGGCGCCGATGCGCTCGGAAATCACGAGCATCTTATTCTTGTTCACCTCCGCCGTGAAGCGGCTGTCGTAAACGCCTTTGGTGTTGAAAACGATCTTGGGAGCCTGATCCATAGGCACCCGCTCGAACCGGATCCGGAACAACCCCTCGACGATCACACCATTGAAGGAAGGAAGCCACTCCATTTTCTCGCCGCTCGCCGCTGCGATTTCGGGAGCCAACTCCCCCCGATCGATCAGATCATTCTGGGCCGAAGCCGTAAATCCCAGCGTCAGGAGCGCCAGGCTCAATATCCATCTTTTCATAGTTTTTTCTGTTTTTTGCTTTTTCGTAACGCCAAGATACGATATTTTTTTGAATTTCTCCGTCCGTTTCCCATTTTATCGCTACCTTTACCAAAAAAACGTCGGTTTAGCCGGCAGGCATCCGGCTCCGGCAGCCTTCATCCGCCACCGGCATCGATGCGGCCGGAAAAATGCCCGGGCAGCAGCGGACCTGCCGCAAAGCGGGATTCCACCGGCCGTCTTCATCCGACATTTTGAAGCGATAACCAAGTGAGAGCGAGAATACTGAACGCCAGCGCCGGGTCGGGCAAGACCTACCAGCTGGCATACAAATACGTGCGGGACGTGGTCGAGCAACCCACGCTGTACCGTCACATCCTGGCCGTCACGTTCACCAACAAGGCCACCGAGGAGATGAAATCCCGCATCCTGTCGGAGATACATACGCTGGCCTCGGGCGGCAAAAGCGGCTACCTGGCCAGCCTGTGCACGGAGCTGTCGCTCGACGAACGGACCGTCCGCACCCGGGCCCGGGAAGCCCGGACCCGCATCCTGCACGACTATTCGCGGTTCACGATCCTCACCATCGATACCTTTTTCCAGCGCATTCTGCGGGCTTTCATCCAGGAGTTGGGACTCGATCTGAACTACAACGTAGAAATCGAAACCGCCTCGGTACTCTCCAAGAGCGCGGATGCGCTGGTCGAACAGATCCGCATCGACGAAGAACTGCAACGGTGGCTCACGGCCTTCGTGCAGGAGCGCATCGAAGACGGCAAACGCTGGGACGTACGCGAAGGCATCCTCGCCCTGGGCAACGAAATATTCAAGGAGAGCAACCGCGAAACCCTCTCGGCGGAGCGTTCCAAAGCCGAACTGAACCGGATCGTCGGCAAGGCGACGGGGAGGGCCAAAGCCGGGAAAAAGGAGTTTCAGGAATTGGGCGTTCGGGCCATGAACCTCATGAATACCGCTGGCGTCACGACGGCCGACTTCACCGGCAAGAGCCGCAGCTTCGCGGGCTACTTCGCGGCCGCAGCCGCCGGAGAGATCAAAGCACCCACAGCTACCGTGCGCAAGATGAGCGCGACGACGGAAGGCTGGTGCGCCAAGGACTCGCCGGCCCTGCCGCTGGTCGCGGAGCTTCAGCCGCTGCTGGCCGAACTGTGCGCCCGTTACGACCGCAGCATCCGCTTCTGGAACACCACCGACCTGCTGCGCGAGAACTACCGCAGCTTCGCCCTGCTGCAGGACCTTTACGGCAAAGTACGGCAGATGTGCAGCGACGAGAACGTGATGATGCTCTCCGAGACCAAAAACATCCTCTCGGAGTTCATCCGCCACAACGACGCCCCGTTCATCTACGAAAAAGTCGGCAACCGCTACGACCGGTTCATGATCGACGAATTTCAGGACACCTCGACCCGGGAGTGGGAAAACTTCCTGCCCCTGCTGGGCAACGCCATGGCACAGTCGGAACAGACCTCGGTGCTGATCGTGGGCGACATCAAACAGTCGATCTACCGCTGGCGGGGCGGCGACTGGGAGATCCTGCACCGCCGGGCGGCACGGGAGCTGGGAGAAGCGAGCACCGAAACGATACACCTGAAGGAGAATTTCCGGAGCTTGCCGCTGGTGGTGGAGTTCAACAACCGGATGATCGGCAAGGTGGTCGAAAGCGACAACACGGCACTGAACCAACTGCTCGCCCAGGCTCCGCCGCACGCCCTGGGGGAAAAGGCCCGGGAGGAGCTGCGCGACACCCTGCAGGAGGCCTATCGCGAACACGCGCAGAGCGCCCGCAAGAAAGGGCTGCATCCCGGCTACGTCAATATCACCCATTACACCGGCGAGCCGCCCCTCATCGAACGCATCAAAGCTCTCGTGGACAAGGGGTTCCGACCGAAAGATATGATGATTCTGGTGCGCAGCGGCACGGACGGCGCCAAAGTCGCCTCGGCACTGCTCGACTTCAAGCGCCGGAACACGGATCCCCGCTACCGGTTCGACGTGATGACGCAGGAGGCACTCATCGTCGGCACGGCACCGATCAGTTCGTTCGTCATCGCCTGCCTGAAGCTGGCCATGAATCCTGCGGATTCGCTGAGCCGGGCCATTTACAACCATTTTTCAGCCAAACCCTCCTTCGATGCGGAACTCACGGAAGAGGAAGTCGTCTTTCTCAAATCGCTGCGGCTGTTCCCGCCCGAAGAGGCGTTCGAACGGATCGTCATGCGGTACGACCTTCAGGAGCGACGGGAGGAGATCGCCTACCTGCAAGCCGTGCACGAACAGATCATCAACTTCTGCGCGGGCCGCGTAGCCGACATTCCCCTCTTCCTCAAATGGTGGGACGAACAGGGAAGCGGCCGCTCGCTGAGCGTCGAACAGGGCGAAACGACCATCGAAATCACCACGATACACAAGGCCAAGGGGTTGGAAAAAAAGGTGGTGCTGATCCCCTACTGCAACTGGACGCTCAATCCCAAATCGAGCGGACTCTCGGCGAACATCGTCTGGGCCGAAAGCACGGACGGGGAGCTGGAGGAAATCGGCCGGTTCCCGGTGCGGTATAAAACCAGCATGGGCGAATCGCTCTTCTCGGCCCACTATTACCGGGAGATGATCTACGCGCACGTGGACAACATCAACCTGCTGTACGTAGCCCTGACACGGGCCGTGGAGTCGCTGCACATCTTCATCCCGCAGAAGGGAGCCAAGGGACCGAACGTCGGACAATTGATCCTGCAAAACATCGCCCCGGAGGACGGCACGGTCCGGCTGGACGGGCTGGAGGGCAGCTACTCCCGGGACGAAGCCGCCGAAACCTACGAATTCGGCGAATTCGCCGGACCGGAGCCGGATACGCACCGGAAAGCGAAAGCCGCGCACGTCCTGCTCGGGGACTACCCCACGTCGGAGCCGCAGTTGCAACTGCGGCTGCCGACAGAACGCTACTACGAGGAAGAGGGTCGGGCCGAACTCACCCCGCGCGACTTCGGCATCCTGATGCACCGGGTCTTCGAAAACGCCGCGACAACGGATGAGATCTACATGGCCATCGAAGCGATGACCCAGGACGGCGTACTCGATGAAAAAGAGGCCCCCCGCCTGCGGGAGCTGGTCGAAAAGGCCCTCGCGGATCCGGTGACGGCGGAGTGGTTCGGCGGCAGGTGGCAGGTGGTGCGCAACGAGAACGAAATCATCCTGCCGGGCAGCGGAACGACGCGGCGCCCCGACCGCGTGATGACCGACGGCGAGCGGGCCGTAGTGGTGGATTACAAGTTCGGCGACCGGGAAACCGCACGCCACCGCAAACAGATCCGCGAGTACCTGCGCCTGCTGCGGCAGATGGGTTACACCCGGACGGAAGGCTATCTCTGGTATGTACGTCTGGGACGCACGGAGCGGGTGGAGGAGAAGGAGGATTGAAAAACGGGGAGAACAGAAGCCAATACCGAAAAAACAGGGACAAACGGCGAATTTTTCGAACAGATAATCGTATATTTGATACGTTTTTGGGACGCATCCCGCAACGGAAAGAGCGAGCGTCCCCGACTTATACAAAAAATGCAGGCCGGCTCTTGCGAACGACAATCGCAGACCGGTCCCGAAAAACAGCTTCATGAGATCAATCCTGCTGGACATCATCCCCCGCCGATTCCGCCGCCGGAGCTACCTGGTTTCCGGCACGATCTTCCTGCGGGCCCTGCTCAACTTCGCAGGACTGGCTCTGCTGATTCCGGTACTGCTGCTGATCCTCGACAGCGAGAGCATGCACACGAACCCCTGGCTCGAACGGCTGTACCAAGCGGGCAGATTCGAATCGGACCGGGCGTTCGCCCTGACCGTATGCGGATGTATCGTCGCACTGATCGCATTCAAAAACCTGCTGAACCTCTTCCTGCTGCGCTACGAACGGCGGTATATTTACGACCTCTACCGGTGTATGTCGCGGCGGCTCTATATCGAATATCACGACCGGGGGCTGGGATTCATCAAAAACACCAATTCGGCACTGCTCTCGCGGAACGTCAATTTCGTCTGTCTGGCGTTCGTTACGGGGATCCTCGTACCGCTCGCGTCGATCACGAGCGAGAGCATGCTGCTCGCACTGCTGTTCACGGCGCTGCTGTTCTACAACCCCACAGTCGCGGGACTGGTCCTGCTGGTATTCATTCCGACCGTCTGGTTCTACTACAGCGCCGTGCGCAAACGGCTCCACCGTTACGGCGTACAGGAGAACGAAGCCCAGCGCGAGAAGGCCCGCACGGTCGTCGAGACCTTCCGGGGATATGCCGACCTGGAGATCAACGATGCCTTTCCTTCGATGCTGCGCCGCTTCGACCGGGCGATGGACAAGATCGTTACGATTCAGTCCAGAAATATGACCGTCAATGCCTTGCCTTCGATCTTCATGGAGGTAGGACTGGCGATCGGCATGGCGCTGTTCGTGGCGGTCAGCCTCGGTACGCCGGGCGATGAAGCCCGGGTCCTCTTCGGCGTATTCGCCGTCGCCGGGTTGCGGCTGATGCCTTCGGTACGCAACATGATGTCCGGATGGTCGGCACTCAAATACAACCGCTACACCATCGATATCCTGCGGGACATCGACCTGAACGACGAAAAGCCGGAACCGTCAGCCGCACAGCCTCCGCTGCCCTTCGAACGTGAAATCGCCGTGCGCGACCTCTCGTTCCGCTTCGACGACGAGCGCGGCGACAAAGAGGTGCTGCACGGGCTGACACTCACGATCCGCAAGGGAGAACACGTCGGTATCCGAGGCGCATCGGGGGCCGGAAAAACGACCCTGTTCAACCTTCTGTTGGGATTCTATACCCCCACCGGCGGTGAAATCACGATCGACGGCGAGCCCCTGACCGCCGCCAACCGCCGCCGCTGGCAAAATGCCGTCGGCTACGTTTCGCAGCACGTGTTCCTGCTGGACGGCACCCTGCTGGAAAACATCGCCCTGGGCGAAGAGGAGGAGAAAATCGACCGTCGGAGAGCCGAGGAGTCCCTGCGTGCCGCCCGGCTGGAAGACTTCGTGCAATCGCTCTCCGCAGGGATCGACACCCCGATCGGGGAGGCCGGCAACAAACTGTCGGGCGGACAACGCCAGCGCATCGGCATTGCCAGAGCCCTCTACAAACAGGCCAACATTTTATTCTTCGACGAGGCGACCTCGGCGCTCGACAGCGGGACGGAGGAAGGAATCAACCGTTCGATCGCCGAACTGTCACAGCACAACAGAGATTTAACCATCGTGGTCATCGCCCATCGAGAAAGCTCGCTGGAGTACTGCGACCGCATCATCACACTCGATAACAATGGATAGAGAATATATCATCGCCGGATTCCGCATCCGGCTGGAACAGGTCGATCGGCTCTTCGTAAGACCCGGCAGCCACATGGCCCGGGCATTCGAACCGTTCGCCGCAGAAGCGGATCCGGCCGCATCCCTGACCATGCGCCTGATTCCGGACTGCACGATAAATAAAGAATTAACAGGAGGAGAGCCGAACAGGGAACTCGACGTATTTCCGTTCGACGATGCGGAAGCCGACTGCCACTTCGAGCGTACGCCGCGAGGTTACCTGTTCCGCATGGTTCCCCGCAACGGGGATCGTCCGACGCTATTCTTCAAAGCGTTCAATTCGCCGGATGTACAGAGCGACCTGCTCGCTGACGGACGCGAACCCCATCAATCCCTGATGCGTTTCGGGCTTTGGATCATGTTCGGCATCGCCATCTCCCCCGAAGCCATTGCGATACACTCCTCGACCATCGAATGCGAAGGCCGGGCCGTCCTGTTTCTGGGAGAATCCGGCACGGGAAAAAGCACCCATACCCGGCTGTGGCAGGAGCACATTCCCGGAGCACGGCTGCTCAACGACGACAGCCCGATTATCCGGATGTACCAGGGGCAGGCGACCGCTTTCGGATCGCCCTGGAGCGGCAAGACCCCCTGTTACCGCAACATTTCGCGGCCGATTGCCGGAATCGTCCGGTTGAGCCAGGCCCCGGCCAACGAAATCACCCGACTGTCAATCTTGCGGGCCGTCGGATCGCTGCTCCCGTCCTGCCCCCCGGCATTCGCCTACGACAGCGATTTGCAGGATAGAATCTGCCGTACGCTGTCGGACATTCTCACCCAAGCCCCTGTGTGGCACTTGGCCTGCCTGCCGGACAAGGCAGCGGCCGAACTCTCCTACGCCACGGTCCTCGAAGGAAAACAGAGAGCCTGAAAACAATTGATCATGGAAAAAACCGTAGCGAACCGGATCGCCTTCGCCCAGACGAGGGACCTGCTGCTCGAAGGCCAAAACGTACGAATCTGCGTCCAGGGACAGAGCATGCTGCCCTTCTTCCGCAGCGGCAGCGTCATCACGCTGCGGCCCCTGCGCCACGAGGATCTGCGACGCGGAGCGGTGGTGATGGCCGAAACCGTACAAGGCAATTTCGTCGTACACCGCATCATTCAGGCGACACCGGAAGAGGTCACGCTGCTCGGCGATGGCAACCTTACCACGGAAACGATGCCCCCGGCCAAGGTTTATGGAGTTGTGGATTGTAGTGCCATTCACCGGGTATTGGCTCGGGTATGGCTCTGGCTGCGCCCCGTACGACGTTATCCGCTCTGGGTTCTGCGGCGGATTTGCAGAAAATAACTCCCGAATCGGATTCAAGCAAGAGTTATGCTCTCTGTTTCTTTAAGTTCTGCCCGCCCCGAATCTCGAAAATAGGATTAGAGCACAATACGGCTTGCCTTTGCGTACTCATTATGCAGTAAGTACCGATGGGGTTCCAATTGAATGTACGGCTATTTTGAATCATCGATCCGAAAGTATTTTTTATGGTAAATATAAATATTTGAATAACTGATTATGAGAAAAATAATTCTTTCTTGTTTGTTGTTGGGAATTAGCTTGACCACGTATGCTCAAACAAGCCTATTTGATTTATGGCAGGAGGCGTCGGAGCACGTCAATATTTATACTTATGGACTTAAAAAGATCAACAAAGATACTATATATCGTCCTGACAATTATCGTCCAAATTGGAAGCGGAAAAAAGGTGCGAAATTGGAAATTTCTTCCCCCACAATAGGACTCTTAAAAAAGATGCTTGAAGATGTCGAATCGGAAGGGTTTCAGTTCAACCCTCAAAATGACACATTACTTTTCTATGTGAGTTTTTGTAGTTGGTGGGCTCCATGCGATCTTGTTGTTAAAACGTCGGCAGGGATATCTCATTACTACCAGCCACCACAAGAAGAGTCGTTTAAGATTGATTCTGTTATGCTTGCTAAAGACTTTTTTATAAGTTCTATCTTGTATTATGGTGATAACTCCGCATTTACAGATTTTTTCCGACGTTATGTCATTCTTCTTCCAGATTCAGATGGTGTATATACTTTGGTTTTTCGTATTATCTTAAAAGATGGGAAAATCATGACTCCATCTGAAGTGTGGAAAATTGCCGATGTATATATGTGGGGAGGAAATTATTTTACTGAAGACGATATAATATTTTTGAAGAAATTGAGTCGTTATTACAATAAATCGGACCTGAATCGATTAGAAAATTTTTCGCGCACAATATTATTGCAGTAAATTATTTTTTTGTCAAAATTTATTTCCTAATCTTCAAGAGGGTACTATGAAAATGGTACCCTCTTTTGATGTAGATATAATACCATTCTGAGTTATCTTCAGTTTGACTAAAAACGACGTTTTCTCTTGCTATTTCCCGTCGGAACGATTTTCACTTTGTCAGTAGCGTCCTCTTTCGGTTGCCGTCGGAAAAGATAGGTGCCCGTACGCGCCTGCGGCGCTCGCTCTCTCCGCGGCGGAAAAATCATCCTCGCGAGGGCTTCGGTATTTTTCCGTCGCTTCGTTCGCACGGTGCACCAGTATTCTTTCCGAGGCAACCGATCCGTTCGGGATCGCCCCTCGAAGAATTATCGATTATCGTATCCGATGCAAATAGACTTTGCATCGCATCAACACGTGAGACACACGGTAAAAACTGTCCAATCATTATGACGAAGACGAAGAAGTCCGCTTCTCGGAAATCCTCCCTCCCTGCCCCGGAGACGACCACTGCTGCTTCCGCAGCACCGCTCTCGGAACAAAGTTCGACAACCTCCGCTGCCGCATCCGACGTCGTCGCGTCCGCTTCGGAGGGCACTCCTGCCGCTGCGCCGATCGTCCTTCTGGAGCTGAATAGGATCGTTTGCAGCACCTATAACCCTCGCCGCAATCTGAATGAGTCGTCGCTGGATGAACTCGCCCTGAGCATGCAGCAGACGGGCCAGCTGCAACCGATCTGCGTACGCGGCAGCGGCGAGCACTACGAAATCGTTTACGGGGAGCGCCGCTACCGGGCCGCGCAGCGTGCGGGCTTCACACACATCAAGGCCCTTGTCTATGAACATCTCACGGACGAGGATGCGGAGGACATGGCCATCACGGAGAACCTCCAGCGTGAGGACGTAGCGCCTCTCGAAGAGGCTGCGGCGTTCCTTCGTGCGCTCAAAACGGGCCGTCACACAGTCACAACGCTCGTCGACAAGTTCGGCAAGAGCGAGCGTTACATCCGTTCACACCTGAAGCTCAACGACCTTATCGAGCCGCTTGCGAACCTGCTCGAACGCGAGGAGATCATCGAAAGCATGGCCATCGAGCTGGCCAAATACCCTTCGGAGGTTCAGCAGTGCGTCTTCGAGGAGCATTTCGCAAACGACGGTCACAACTCGTGGAAGAACACGTCGCCCCGTCAGGTGGGCCAATACCTTCACGACCGCTACATGACCAAGCTGAACACCTATAAATTCGACAAGACGGAGTGCTCGACCTGTGCCGAGAATACGGCCAACAACATTCTCTTTTCGGATCTTGCCGAAGGGTGTGCGGGCTGCGAAAACCGGGCCTGCATGATCCGCAAGAACGACGAATTTTTAGTTGAGAAAGCGATCCGGATGCAGCGGAACGACCCTCGCACGCTGCTTGCCGTGGAGGTGGGGCGCTATTCGGATGCCGTTCTCGAACGCCTCACATCCCAAGGTTATACGGTCGAGGTCATCGACACCTACAGCATGTGGGAGCCGGACGTTCCCGTGCTTCCTGACGTCGAGGTTCCCCAAGAGTCGGATTACGAGGACCGGGATGAGTATTTAGAGGCTCTGGCGGAGTACGAATCCGAGGTTTCGGAGTACCGTGAGAATATGAAGAAGCTGGATGCGGAGATCGACGCGGGCCGAGTGCGTAAATATGCCCTTATCGGTATGCTGGACGTCGATCTGTTCTACGAGGAGGTTCCGGAGCAGATCGAGGAGACGTCCGACGACAAGGGCGTCACGGTCTATACGTCGATCGCTCCGCGTCCCATTGTCGAGGAGCTTGAGAGCCGCATCGTTATGGCACATCGCTCATGCTATACGCAAATGACGACGGACCTGAAACGAGTACTTCGGGAAACGGAGATTTCTTCCTCCGCTCTTGCTGCTTCCGAGAGCCGGCTGTACGGCTATTCGCTGCTACGCCTGCTTCCGTCGAGATACGCCGAGAAACTGGGTTTGGAGCGCGAAGCCTTGCAGGATGTGCAACAGATCGGCGATTTTCTCGATCATCTGGACGGGGATCGCATGAATATGCTGATGCGGTCGGTGATCTTCGACTGCATGGACCATATCGAAGAGTTCCGGCAGACGGATGAAACGTTCGAGCTGCAACTGCTGCGTCAGTTCGCCCTGCAACAGGACAAGGAGACGAGCGAGCGTGTGATCGCGGAGCATCTGGATCGCCTGGAGAAGACGCAATCCAGACTCGAAGAGCAGCTTCACGCTTTGGAGCAGCGCAAGGCGCAGGAGTTGGCCGCCGAGGTGGAAGCCTTCGATCCGGTGGTTCCCGAGGATCCTGACATCCCGCAGGAGAGCCCTGCGGAGGATGTTCCGGAGCCTGAAGGAGAGCCGTTAGACCCTGATCTGTGGCCGGAAGCGTCAGCATCGCTTGCGGCATAACAGGTATAAATAATGTCGATACCGGGAGGAGCGGATAACCGCTCCTCCCGGCTTTTTATTCCCTAACCAAAACCAACACCATTATGACAAAACCGAGCGAACATTTCCGGGATACGATCCGGGAATATCTGGAGCAGCGTGCAGGCGCGGATGCGCTTTTCGCGGCCTCCTGTGCCAAAGAGCATAAAAACCTCGACGACTGCATCACCTTTATTCTGAACTATGTCCAGCAGAGCGGCTGCAACGGCTTCACGGACGCGGAGATCTATTCGCTGGCCGTGCATTACTACGATGAGGACGACATCGACGTAGGCAAGCCGCTCGATTGCCGCGTCGTCGTGAACCATACGATCGTTCTGACCGAGGAGGAGCAGCGCGAGGCGCACGAGCGGGCGCTTCGTAAAGCCACCGAAGAAGCCTATGCGAAGATAACGCACAAGAGCAAATCCCAACCTGCGTCGAATGCCGCAAACGCGGCGAATCAACAAAGTCTTTTCTGAGCCATGAAGCCGAGAACGAAACTGCAACGGCGTATCGTAGCGGCGAGCGGCCGCCTGCCGGAGATCACACCCGCACAGCTGCATTGGGGCTATGCCCATCTTCTGCCACATGAAGCGTCCCGCACCAAGAGGGGAAAAATCACCTGCACCGAATGTCGGCATACGTGGCAGGGAGATCAGCAAATCGACCGTGCCGTCTGCCCGCATTGCGGCGTGCGACTTACGGTCGTAACCACCCGTCGGCGCACGTCCTGGAATAAGGCTTATCTCTCTGTGGTCACGACAAGGAAGGGCTTGCAGGTCGTACGCTACTTCCTTCTCGAACGGCGGGTGCGGGACGGACAACCCGCACGCTACGAATGCTGCGAGGTCATGCAGCGCTGGATTACGCCCGACGGAAAAATCGCTACCGTAGCACGCATGCGCAATATGTCCTATTATTCCTACGATGTGTGGCGCTGCGCTACGCCGCTGGAGCTGCGGTCGGAATGTTGGTTTTACAACCGCATATCCGTCGAACGGAGTTACCCTCGCTGCCGCCTTATCCCCGAATTGCGAAGGATGGGACTTCGCTACGACCTTTATGCGGAGAATCCTGTCGGTATCTTCCGATATACCTTCAGTCAGCGCCATGCGGAAACGCTGCTTAAAATCAGGCGCTACGACTTGTTCCGCTACTTCTGCCGAGCGGGCGGGCGTCGGATCGAAGATTACTGGCCTTCGCTCCGCATCTGCCTGCGCAACGGCTACCGCATCGATGATGCGGCTTCGTGGTGCGACTATATCGACATGCTGAGTCGGTTGGGCAAGGACATACATAACGCGCATTACGTCTGTCCGTCGGATTTCCGGCAGGCGCACGACCGCTGCCATGCGCTTCTGGCCCGCATCGAGGCCGAGGAAGAGGTCGCACGCCGGCGTGCGGAATACCTCGAATACGAGGAACAGTACCGGAAGGCCAAGGGCAGGTACCTCGGCATCGCTTTTTCGGACGGAGAGATCGAAGTTCGGGTGCTGCAAAGCGTTCAGGAATTTATCGAGGAGGGCAAGGCTATGCACCACTGCGTCGAGCGGTATCACGACAAGAGCGATTCGCTCATCCTCTCGGCCCGCATCGCGGACCGGAGGGTGGAAACGGTGGAGGTTTCGCTGTCGCGGTTGCAGGTCGTGCAGTCACGCGGGGCGTGCAATAGGAATACGGAGTATCATGACCGCATCGTCCGCCTCGTGAACGACAACATGTCTCTTGTCCGAGCCGCCCGCCATAAAAGAGATAAAGCTCCCCGTATTGCAACGCTTGGCCGCGCTGCATCGGACAGGCTGAAGGTTTCTGCATAAGATCATTCGGAAGAGACCGGTTATTCTTGAGTCGAATTCGAGATACATCCGGGAAAAAACGGCGAAACAGAGTTGCCGGTGCTGCTGAAAATCGCTATTTTTGCAAATATAACGAACATCAATATGCAGCACTTATGACAAAAGCAGAGATCGTCAAGCAAATTGCCGGACAAATGGGTCTGGAGAGTAAAATGGTCGCAGGTGTCGTCGAGGCGTTGTTGGAGCGGATTCGTGCAGCCCAGATAGGTGGACAGAACGTCTATTTCCGGGGCTTCGGCAGTTTCGTGCGCCGTGAGCGAGCCGCGAAGAAGGCCCGCGACATCTCGCGCAACACGACCGTCCTCGTGCCGGCGCATACCGTCCCGGCGTTCAAGCCTTCGAAGGCGTTCGTCGAGTGTCTTAAAAAATAGTCGCTTCGGTATGAAACAATCGTCGCCGCAGGGGACTCGACTCCTGCGGCGACGATGTTGTGCGGTCGTTACTCTGCGAAACGGTTTCCGAGGTCCATCCGTTCGTGGAGGATTCTGACGATTAGAATGATCCGGTCGGATTCGATGCGGTAAAAGAGGATGTGCCGTCCGACTCTGAATCCATACAACCCCTCGGCGATCTGTTCGTAACGGCGTCCGATCGGGACGGTGCTTGCGGCGATCTTTCGGCAGGTCGCCACAAGCAATCCGTAGTAGCGGTCTGCCTGCTCTTCCGACCACCGCTCTACCGTGTAACGCCAGATGTCCGAGAGGTCCTCGACGGCCTTGCGGGTAAAACGAAGTTCAGTCATCTGCACGTCGGGCTTTCAAATGCTGCAAATGCCGCTCGGGATCAAAACCTTCCGCAATGCCGCTGTCGAATCCTTCGGCGACGGCATTTTGCAGGTCGAGCGTGCGGCTCTCGTTTTCTTCGAGCAGCCGCAGCCCGGCGCGTATGACCTCGCTGGCATTGTTATAACGCCCCTGGGCGATCTTGGCTTTGATGAAGCTCTCGAAATAGTCTCCGAGCGCTACGGATGTCGTTCTCATAGTTCCTTCTCTTGTACAGCTACAAAGTTACCAATATTTAGTAATATAACAACTCTCCGGCCGAAATTATTGTGCCCGACGGAGCGATCCGCTGTGGATCAAAGGGTCCGTGCCAGCCTGATCTGCTTGTTGCGAATCTCGATACGCTGATGGCGTGCTCCGTTTCGTTCGACGATTTCGAGTACGAGGATCTTGTCGTCGGGCATGGTGAACTTGGGCAGCGCGAAGACGGTTCTCTGGCGCTGACGGGCACGTACGACGTGCAGGTCGTTGCATACGCGCAGCAGTTCGAGGGGTGTCTGCTGCTGTGCCGTTCGCTTTGCGGCCTTGCGGTCCTCGATCCGAAAATGCAGGTCCTCGACTTCGAAGGAGATGTTGGAGTTGTTGTAAAGAGACAGATGGATGTATATCACGTCGTTGCGGACGTAGATACCCTGCACCTCCGTTTCGATGCCGTAATGTTTTTTCCGCAGCCGCATCTCGGTTCGGTTGAGCCGGTAGATGTCGTTGAGCGTCTTCTTGACTACGGCGGGACGTTCGCGTCCGGTGGCTTCGAGCAGCACGCGACCTTCTGCGGGCGGCGTCTGCACGGCCGGGGGTGCGGACGTCGCAGCGCCTATCTCATGCGTTGCGACCTGCGGGTTCTCGGCATAGCGTGCATCGAAGGAGTAGTAGCCTCCGTCCTCGGTGATGACCGTGAGGTTCGTTTCTTTCGGAAAGTCTCGAATGGCGGCCTTCACGCGCACGACGTTCTCGGCTCCTGCGGCTTTCCCGGCGATGATGTCCATCGACCCGATGTCGATATAGGTCACGGGCGACGGAAAGAGGATGTGTACGGTCTTGTTGAACCCCACTTCGATACGGCGGGGTACTACATCGACGTGCTGCGCATCTGCGGCGAGGGCCGCAAGCAGCGCTGCGATCGTAAGGAAAAGACTGGATAATCGGTTCATGACGGTTTTATTCTTTCGACAGTAAATAGATCCTGTGGTCGGCTTTAAGTGTGATCTTGACCTCTTTGAGCTTCTCGGCCGCATACCTCGTCGTAGCGCGCAGGGCCGTGCGGGAGATGTCTGCAAGCACCTGCTGTCCGGCGTTGCGGCTGATGTCGATGCTCGTGCCGGTCTGCTGCCCGATGTCGGCGAGGGCCTCCTTCACGGCTCGGCGCTCGCGCGAGTCGGGGATGTTGAGCCCCGGCTGCCCGTCCAGATCGTAAGCTGCGGCTTCGAGGGGAAAGATCCGCCCCTGGTATCGGATGCTGCGCACGACGATCCGCAGACGCACGCCGTCGAGCGATGCTTCGCCGTAGAGGGAGGTGCCGCGCGGCAGCCGTACGCCGTCGACTGCGGCCTCTTCGAGCAGCCGCAGGCGGACCATCTCTCCCGAGCGCACGGTCTGCGTCTGGGCTATGCACGCGCTGACGGCCGTGTTATGCTCCGGGCGCTTTTCGCCTTCGGCAGTCAGGAACCCCGTGTTGCGCTCCTGTGCGGAATCTGCCGCTGCGCCGAGCGTCGAAGCCGTCAGTGCCCGGTCCGGCACGGGGCGCAGCACGCAGAGCCGTCCCCGTTCGGCCGGTACGGTGTCGATGTGCGGTGTTCCGCCGCCGAGGTACTTCTGAGCCAGTTGATATTGTCGCTCGGCCAGCTCCAGCGGATCTGCGGAAGCTGCCGGCGGCGACGCATCGAGCCGTGCGGAGAGTTCCTCGACCTGACGCCGCAGATGCTCGACTTCCCGCTCGGAGGTGCGGGGTGCATAGGTTTGTGCGAGCTGCCGTTGCAGGGCGCGGTTGGCCTCATCTGCCTCCTGCATGGGGTTCTGCCGGGACGGAGGTTGCTCCGTGCGGTCGTCCAGCAGCGAGAAGGACTCCTCGCCGAGCGTGAGCAGCCGCTGGGCCTGCAACGCCTCGGTCCGGACCTTCGCCACGACCTTTTGCTTGGAGCTTTCGATCTGTTGCTCGCGGCCCTCCGGCACGGAGAAGTTGATCCCCGCAGCTCCTTCCTGCTGCGGTGTTTCCTTCGTGCCGAATATCCGCCACATGAACAGCGTGAAGGGTACGAGCAGCGCGGCAGCCACGAGCAGGACGTTGACCTTCGGCCGCCTGCGGGAGCGGATTTCATCTTTTGGTTCTTTCATCTTCATCGGAATTTGATATTTAGGATAAGACGCCCCGCAGCAGCATCCACATATCGGCGGCGGCGAAAAGCAGCAGCGCCGCAAGAGCGATGCGCTACCGCTGGCGGGGCGCCAGACGGTCGTGTCGGCGGCGCAGCCACCGCCTCGCATAACGTGTTCGTACGCGCAGCCTGTCAACGGTCATAAGTTGCGAGGTCCTTGTTTTCGATGACGTTCAGATTCTCCAGCAGAAACCCCTGGGGGTTGTTGTCCGAGCGCACGGCGTTGATGAGGCGGCAGGTCGTTACGAGCGACCGCTCGGTGATGGTGCTCTCGCGCATGATGCGTTGCCGGGCGTAGGTCGTCACCTGGTAGGGATAGCTGTCGAAGTTGCAGCGTATGCTGTCGATGCGTACGGTCTGCGAGATGCCGCCGGCGATCAGGCGGTTGAAGAATCCCTTTTCGCTCAGGGCCTTGTAATACGACAGGGCCGATCGGTCGGCCATCAGCAGCGCACGGTTCAGGTTGGACTCGATGGCCGCCTTGTCGGGCGAGAGGGTGAAGAAGAGCTCGTGGAAGCGCCGCACGTGCTCGCGCGCCTCCACGGGGCGGTTCTGGGAGAGGTCCTGCGAGAGTGCGACCATGAGCGATCGTCCGCCGTCTAGGACGTAGATCTTCTGCCGCTGCCGCTCGGCGAAGGCATAGGAGAAGCCTACGGAGGCTACGGCCACGGCAGCGCACAATCCGGCGAAGAGGGTGCAGCAGATGCGTATGAGCCGGAAGTTGCTTTCGATATTTTTAAGACTTTTGAATTCCATACAGCGAATGTAAAGCGGTTATTGACGTGTTCCCCGGAGTTTTCCGGCAACCCACCTGACGCCGTGCCACGCGGCCTTGCCGCCGGCGTATCCTTTTCCTGCGGCCATGCCCATTAAGCCGGCCGCCAGTGTCGTGGTGCGGGCTACGGTATGGTTGAAGCTCGATATGCCTCCGGTCTGCACGATCCACGTAGAGATCGAGGGGATGCACATGTAGCCGCAGATGCCGATGACCATGAAGATCAGCGTGACGGCCGTGCCGCTCGTCGTCTCCTGCTGGAGCGAGAGTATTTGCAGACGAGCGATGATGGCCGAGAAGAGATCCGAGATCGGCAGCCACAGGTAGATCGAGACGTACTTGGAGAGCCAGTTGGTAAGCGAGCTCTGGAATCCGTCGAAGACTGCGATGGCGAATGCCAGGGGTCCGAGGATGGAGAGCACGACCAGATAGAAGGTCCTCAGTGCGTCGATGACGACCGCTGCGGCGGCGAAGGCCAGCTCCAGTATGTAGGCTAATCCTTTCATCAGCCAGCCCTTGAACGACCACGAGGAACGTTCTTCGTCCATCTTGTCGAGGGTGCTGCGCGTCTGCTCGTCCAGCCCCAGGGCGTCGAACTCGCGCTCCATTTCGGGATCCTCCGCGTAGTAGGAATCCGCAGGCAGCCGCTCGCGCTCCTCGCGTTCGAGCGCTTCGCGCTGCTCCATGTAGCGTTCTATATTGAAGGTCTGGCCGACCATAAGCGAGTGCGTGGCCTGCACCACGGGCGAAAGGATTCCGTTGAGCGATCCCAGTACGAGTGTGGGGAAGAACATGATGCAGATCCCCAGTGCGAAGGGCCGCAGCAGCGGAAAGAGGTCTATGGCCTCGCCGCGTGCCAGCGATTGCCACACACGGTAGGAGATGTAGAGCAGCGCTCCGAGACCTGCGATACCCGAGGCTACGGAGGTCATACCCTCGCAGAGCGTCATCATATCGGTATAGAGCTGACGGAGGATGCCGTGCATGTTGTCCATCGATAGCAGCATGTGAACCATCACCAGTAGCGTTGTTCGTCCGTGCCGTAGAGCGCCACCACGCGCTCCATATCGCGGTGTGTGCGTGCGCGCAGCAGCGAGACGCTGATGCAGCGGCGCGTGAAGTAACCCGCGAGGCGCCGGTGGCGCATGAGCGTGCCATAGACGCGCTCCACCACGTCGATACGATCCTTGTCCGTGAGACTCATATCCGTGGGGTTGATGATCTCGCCGAGGTCCTTCAGCTCTCCGGCCGCCTCCTCGATGATGCGTTTGTACCCTATGGCGATGGCCGCCAGCTCCTCGACCGAGAAGTTCGTGTCGGTGACGAGGCGGCGGTAGCCGTCGACGTAGATGTCCGAGATCTCGCCCACGAGCAGCATACAGCGCTGAACCTTGCGGGCGTCGCGCACGAGTTTGTTGACCTTGCGCAGCGCGTCGTAGTACTTTTTGTTCTGCTCGTATATTTTCACCGTCTGCTGGAAGTTCTGCAACATGCTTTGCGCCGTCGAGGAGGTGTGTACCATTTCATTGGTGGAGTTGACGATACCCTGTGCGAGGTTCGAGGGGTCGGAGACGACCCACTGGGCGCGGGCTGCCCCTGCGCCGAGGAGCAGCCACACCAGAAGGAGTGCCAGACGTCTTTCCATAGCTATTCGACGGGTGTTTCGAACTCTTCGGCGGCGGGATGCGTAGCGTCGTCGGGCAGGAACAGGCCGTAGCATCCCAACGTGAGCCGGTCGGCCGCAGGGTCGTACTCCACGCGGTTGGCGCCGCAGTCCTCCTCCTCACCGAAGAGCAGACGGTGGCGTCGCAGCGTGACGACCGCATCCTGCACCAGCCGTCGGTAGCAGAGCGTGTGGTCATAGACGAGCATCCGGTAGGTTGCCGTACCGATGCGGCGCAGGGAGGCCGTGAGCGTTCCTTGTGCTGCGAGCCAGGCCCCGCAGATGCGGTCGCTGTCGAGCTGCTCTTCGAGCGAGGCGATGTGTTGCACCACCTGCTGACGGCGGCGTATGTCGTCGCGCAGAGCCGTGACGACGGGATTCATTTTTTCCATCATGAGTCGTGTTTTTTAAGGTTTGTAATTCTTCGATAGCTGCCGCCCGGCAGGAGCAGCAGCCGATTCGTCGTCGGGGCGTAGAGCTCCACGCGGCGCCCCGCATCGAGGTAGTAGATGCCGCGCCGGTAGCGCAGGCGGAAGGTCCGGCCATGGCGGAAGTCCTCGCCGGGGCGTCGCAGCGTGAGGATATAGCACTCCGGTCCGCGACGTATGTCGGCCGTGGCGCCGGGGTGCAGCACCGAGGCCCAGCGGCCTGCGAGAGGTGCGATGCGTCGTTCCTCCATATCCACAGTCAGGAGCAGCAGGCATGGCAGGACAACGAGGGCGAGGGCCGTGCCGACAATCCCGAAGGCATATCGCCGCATGGTCTTACGCCTCCCGCTCCCTGCGGCGGCGTTCGGCCAGCTGCCGGATCGCCGCCTCGATGTCGCCGTCCAGCTTCTCGGCCAGAGCGTATACCTCCATCTTCTCCGTCTGCTCCGTCGTAAACGCGTAGGCTAAGTACCCAGCGCCTTGTCATATTTCTATGATAGGTTTCCGGGCACTCGCCCCCGAACCGGACTTACAAGTCTCCCTGTATCCGGCTCTCCACTAATTAATTCAGTCTGATCCGTCGGTCGGGGTCTATCTTTGCATGACATTTCGAGCAGACCGCCAGCGTTTTGCGCCGCCGTGCGATCATGTTCTTCTCCCAATCGGACTTACCTTTCAGGTCTTTGAGTTTGCGGACATGGTGCATTTCGAGTTTGTCCGTAGCACCGCATAATTCGCAGACTTGGAGTTTCAGCCTTTCCATTAGGCTGTTACGACCGCCCGTTATTGTAACTGTCCGCGGGATAGTGTCGCATGAGGTAGCCCCTGCGATTTTTTTGCGTTTGAAACCGTCGTGATAGAATGATTGGTAGAGCGTTTTACCCTTACTGTTCTCATATGCCACTTTGAACGTCCCGTCCTTTTTGTACTGGAATAGGATTTTCTTTACAGACGACTTGTACTTTCTTGCGAAAGTCTTGTACATGCTGTATGACATGATGTGATAGAAAGAGTTGATGGCCGGACTGTTATTGGCTATCGAGTAGTAGTTGTAAAATCCCCGGATCTCGGCGTTGAACTGGCTGACTATTTCCAAGTCATCCAAATCGATCATGTACGTTCTGACGATGGATTTCCATATCTCTTTACCGTTTTCAACCGCTATTCTCGCAGCTTTATAGTCAAAGAGTTTCTTTCGCATCGTTTCGTAATTCAGATACAGTACCGGAACGTGTCCGAGCGAACGGATTGTTTTGCCGTTAATATCCTTGCGTAAATCGTTGCTCCTACGGATAAAAATGTCGAATCCGAGGAACTTGGCGGGTTTCTGTGCGTTGGTTATCAGAGTCTTCTCATCTGACAGTTCCAGTTTAAGAGCCTCTTTCAAATAGTTCTTAATGTCCTCTTTTACTGTTTTGCAGTCTTCCAGACTACCAATAACCCCAATCAGAAAATCGTCAGCATACCGCACATATTTCAATCGTTTGATACTGCTGTCCATTTCATTACGCGCGGGGAACTTGTTCCTTTCTTCCCGAAGCCGCTTGATTTCAGCGGCCATCTGTTCTCTTACCTTTTCATCTTTCTCATTTTTCAGTTTCTTAGCCAGCCGGTATCTCCGCTGCTCGTAGAGCTTGTACTGAGCGTTGCCTTTCCGTATTTCCCCCTTGTTGAACCGATTGATGTATTCCCGGATGTACTTGTCGAACTTGTCGAGGTAGATATTCGCCAATATAGGACTGACGATACCGCCCTGCGGTGTCCCGCTGTACGTTCTGTGAAACACCCAATCTTCGATGTATCCGGCGTTAAGGAATTTGCGGATAAGCCGTAGAAATCTCTCGTCGGCGATGCGTTCCCGCAGGATGCCTATCAACACATCATGATCGATGTTGTCGTAGAACCCTTTGATGTCGCCCTCGATGAACCATTTCACGGCTGTGAATGACTTCTGTATGCTGATAAGTGCGGTATGGCAACTACGCCCGGGCCGAAACCCGTGTGAGGTATGCTCAAAACTGCCCTCGTAGATAGCTTCCAGTATCATTCTCACCACTTCCTGCACCAACTTGTCGTTGAATGAGGGGATGCCAAGCGGACGTTTCTTGCCGTTTTTCTTCGGTATGTACGCCCTTTTGGACGGAGCTGGTTGATAAGTCTCGTTTTTCAGACTTTCAATCAGTTGCTCAATGCGTTCAATGCTCATTCCACTGACGGTTTTACCGTCAGTTCCTGCTGTCATGTTGCCCGGTTTTGCGTAAATGCGCTCGTAGGCCACATAAAACATTTCCGCATTAAACAGCACTCTATACAGCCGCTCAAACTTGTAGTTTGAATTACCGCTGTGTTTAGACAGACTGTTTAACACATTCTTTGGATTTCTCATGTCTCACACATTTTCCGTTAAATTGTTAAACTTAATTAGCTGTTCCCCTTCGCCATGTACAGGGCGTTACCCTGCTCGGACTACTATGGGAACTCCGTTGCCATGCCGGATATTCATAGGTCTACACCTAATAGCCTTGCGGCGTTCCGGTTTAGGCAATCCCCGTTTAGGAACTTGACAACTGTTTGGCGCGATAGATTGTCGGATACGACTTTCGTCCTTTACTGCTTATGGCAGTTGCCCTGCGGTCAGTTCATGCTACGCCTGCTATCTCTCATCAGTGTAGTACCGCAGTGTGACGTATATAACTATCTTCCGTCACCGCCCAAGGATACGACTGCTCGGACTATCGTTCAACCAATGCAGGCTTTATCCTTATATCTATCGTTTTAACTTGCCATTCAGTCGCAGCCTGATAGTTGGCTGACTTATGGCTTTACCGACATGCTGCACTCCCTGTCCGGTTTCCCTTTCAGATAAGTCGGTTGTTAATGGGCCTATAAACTCACGCCCAGTCGCTTGCCACAGCGACATTTGTCAAATCCCCTTACGGGCGCACCCAATACTCCTCGGACGACACTTCGGTGGCGTAGACGGCGGACTGTACGCCTCCGAGGCTGATGAACACCTCCTTGTAGCGGCGCCGGGGGTCGTTGGCGCGGTTGATCGAAAGGACCTGCGCACGCTCCTTGTCCGAGAGTCCGAGCAGGGTCTGAATACGGTCGAACTTGTTGGCGTATTTACGCATGTCGAGCAGGATGCGGCAGTCGCAGTTAGCGATGACGCTCTCCTTGAGAATCGGCGACGAGATCAGATCGTCCAGCTCCTGCGTCACGCAGAGACATTCGCCGTAGTGCTTGCGCACGGTTTTGTAGAGGTAGCGCAGGAAGGAGGCCATGCCGGCCTTCGCAATGGCCTTCCACGCCTCTTCGAGCAGCAGCACCTTGCGGATGCCTTTCAGCCGGCGCATCTTCGTAAGGAAGGTTTCCATGATCGTCAGCGTGATGACCGGATAAAGGACCTTGTTGTCCGCCACGTTGTCCAGCTCGAAGACCACGAAGCGTTTGTCGAGCAGATCGAGACGCTTGTCGGAGTTGAGCAGATAGCCGTATTCGCCCTCCTTGTAGTACGGTTCCAGCACGTTGAGAAAGTTCGCCAGATCGAAATCCTTCTCCCTCACACGCTTCTGCCGCAGCAGTGCGCGGTAGTCCGTTGCGACGAACTCGTAGAAGGTATCGAACGAGGGTACGAGTGAGGCGTCGGTGCGGAGCTTGGCGAGGTAGAGATTCACGGCGTTCGAGAGGGCCACTTCCTCGGCGCGTGTCGGCTCCTCCGACTCCCGCTTCCACAGCGTCAGCAGTAGCGTCTTGATCGCCTCGCGTTTCTCGATGTCGTACACGCCGTCCTCGACGTAGAAGGGATTGAAGGCCATCGGCTCCTGTTCGGTGTAGGAGAAGTAGATGCCGTCGCGCCCGCGGGTCTTCTGCCGGATCAGGTTGCACAGCCCCTCGTAGGAGTTGCCCGTGTCGACGATCAGGATATGCGCCCCCTGCTCGTAATATTGCCGCACGAGGTGGTTCGTGAAGAAACTTTTCCCCGTACCGCTTGGGCCGATGATGATCTTGTTCCGGGCCGAGATGATACCCTGCTTGAGCGGGAGGTCCGAGAGATCCAGATGCAGCGGGATGCCGCTCAGGCGGTCGACCATCTTGATGCCGAACGGCGAAAGCGACGAACGGTAGTTCGTCTCCCCGTTGAACAGACATACGGCCTGTTCCAGAAAGGTCGGGAAGGACTCCTCGGCGGGGAAGTCGGCTTCGTTGCCCGGTATGGTGGCCCAGAAGAGCACGGGTACGTCGACGGTATTGTGGCGGGGGGGGCAGCCCATCAGAGCCAGCTGCGAGCCGATGTCGTTGCCGATGCGTTTCAGCTCGCCTTCGTCCTCCGACCATGCCATGACGTTGCAATGGCAGCGCACGCTGCGCAGGCCTTGCGTATGCGCTTCATTGAGGTAGAGGTCGATCCACTCCTTGTTGAGCGCATTGGAGCGCGAGTAGCGCGACAGGGAGTTCATGTTGCGTGCCGTCGCTTCCAGCCGTTCGAGGGTCTGGTCGTGGTTGTCCAGAAAGATCATCTGGTTGTAGATGTGGTTGCACGGCAGCAGAAGCCCCACGGGAGCCGCGAACGAGAGGCGGCAGTCGGAGCGCTCCGTCGAGAGCCGTTCGTAGCGAGCGTCGGTGGCCGTGGTCTGCGGCATCGCATCCAGATCGGAGAGCGTGTAGAGCGTGAGTCGTTTGTCGCCTATGCGCATCTGTCCGGCATCGAGCCGGAGGTCTTCGTTGACGACCTGCGGCGTGTCGCAGAGTGCGAAGTAGCGGGCCACGAGGCCCGCGTCCTCCGCCGTACCGATGAGCCGCTCGGCAGGGAGCCGTTCCAGCTTCACGATGCCGCTGTCGTTCAGGATACGCTCCATCTGCCCTGCGGCGTCCAGAAAACGCGCGACGGACTCCCCGTCCCGCATCCTTTGCGGAACGAGGAAGCTCCGGCAGAGCGTGCTGTAGGCGCTCGTCTGACGCATCCGCTCGGGTGTGGTGAGCGTAACGAAAAGGTAACACGAGTGGTTGAAGAACGGCCGCTCGTTGAAATGCCGCTCGAAGGCCCGCGAGAGGAAGCTGCGTTCCTGCATCTTGGCATCGGGGACGTACCGCTCCTCCATGAACCAGTCCTGCTTGTGCACGACCGTATGGTCGGGCAGCACTTTGAGGGCCTTGATCCATGCGGCATGTAACGCTTCGTACTCCTCACCCGTGAGGGTGAAGAGTTCGGGCAGCGTGACGCGGTATGCGACGGTGAGGTCCGCATGTTTGGAGACGATGCAGTCGTTTTCGATCCCGAGCAGGGGAAACAGCGCTTCGAGCGTCGAGGTTTTGAGTGTTCCACGCATGGCTTGTTACGGTTTGTAGGTTGTCAGCAGACGCCGGATGCTCCGGCGGTGGATGATACGGCGCGGGTGCCGGCGTGCGGAGAGCCGCTTCATCAGCCCGTGCGGGCCGTAGCGGCGGTTCAGCCGGAAGGTGATCCCGACGACGGACGCCGCAGCGACGACGGCGAACAGGATACATGCTCCCTGCGGTATGCCGCTCATGTAGAGCACGACGAAGAGGACGAACACACCCGCCAAGCCTCCGACGAAGAGGAAGAGGTACTGCGCGGTGAGGCCCTGAAATTCCACCTGACGGCCGACGCCCCGGTTGACCTGATATTCGCCCATCGTCTTACAGGAAGAAGGAGCGCAGGACGGTCGCCGCGACCACGAGGAAGATGCAGGCGCCGAACCATGCGGCGGCGGTCTTCGAGACGTCGGGGTCGCCCGACGAGAACTTGCTATACACACGCACGCCGCCGATGAGTCCCACGACGGCGCCGATGGCGTAGATCAGGCGTGTGAGCGGTTCGAAATAGGAGGAGACCATGTTCGTGGCCTCCGTGATACCCGCCATGCCGTTGCCCTGCGCCGAGGCGGCAGCGGCAACGAGCACGGTCAGGCACGACACGATACATTTTTTGCACATGTTGTCTGCGGATTAGGATTCGTAAATCGAAAAGCCGCAGACCGCCGACCGACGGCCTGCGGCCGAGGGTCAGCGTTCAGCGCTTCCTACGGGCGTTCAGCCCGAATTTTCGAGGATGCGTCTCATGGCATTGCGTTTTAAAGGTTGAACAATCGGTTATCGGTAGGCCCGCACGTCGAATGTCGCCAGTGCGAGCCGTTCCTCGTCGGTTATCTCTCCGAGGGCGGGATCCGGTTCCTCGGGCAGCTCCACCGGCATGGCCGACGGCTGTGTATCGGCAGGGCTTGCGGGCAGCGGCAGCGGAGGAACGGTATATTCGCAGGGTGCGCCGTCTTCCCGTTCGGGCCCGAGTATGCAAACCGCACCGCCGGCGAGTCCCTCCCATTCGGGGAGGGTCGAGGGTGCGGGTGCGGCAGCTTCCGCCCTCTTCCCGTCGGCAAATGTAACGCGCCCGGCTGTCGATTCTTCTGTTTCGGCGGCTGTGGCCGCTGGTGGCCGTTCCATGCCGTTCATGTAGTGGCGCCGGACGAGCAGCACATCGGTATCGGCCGGTGGAGAAAGAACAGTCGGAGAGGGTCTGTCGGCAGGTCGTTGACGCTGCCGGAGGAAAGCCCGGACCGACAGATAAAGGGCGACGGGCAGCAGACAGGCCATGACGGCCGGCAGCGGGTTCATCGTTGACGACTCTTTTCGTCCGGCATGTCGCGCACGGCACGCATCTCCCCGTCGTAGCGGTCCAGATGGTCGCGCAGAATGGCGTCCGTGAGCCACAGCAGCGGCTTGTCGGCACCGAGCATCGGTTGTGCCGCCGCGAAGTAGCGTTCGTAGGTCGTCTCGCTGACGTAGAGCGCACGCCGTTTGCACGTCGGCGGCGCTGCGAGGAGGAAGCGCCGGCGGTAGTCGGACGAGCTATTGCAACGACGGGTGCGTCGCAGCAGCATCAGGCTGAAGATGAGCTGCATCAGCATCAGCAGCGCCAGTCCGGCAACAGCGCACCAGACCGGGGAAATCACTTGATGGTTGTACATAACGATTTGATTTAAGGATGAATGAAATAAAAGTCCGAAGACTCGTTTAGAGCAGCTTGCCGGAGTTGCGGGCCTCGTACAGCGCGTTGATCTCCTCGCGGTAGGTTTCGAGGTGATGCCGCAGGATATTTTCCACGTAGGAGGTTACGGTCATGCGGTCGGAGCCGATCCTGCGCACCACACCCAGAATCTTGCGCTTCGTGTCGCCGCTGATGTACACGGCCGCACGATCCCGTATTTCCGCGACATTGAGAAACGTTTGTTCGAAATCGGGAAGAGCGACTCGCCGCCGCCGTTCTCCCAATTGCGTGGTCTCGGCGGGTACCTCCACCGTCTTTATGATCCGCTCGTCGAAGGGCGGCGGATCGGCATCGAGGATTGACGGAGTGTTGCCGATGGCTTGGCGTACCAGATCCTCGTCGATAATCGTTTTCTTTGCCATGCTATTCCGGAATTACAAGGGTCCGTATTTCCTGTGCAAGCGCCTCGATGCCGGCGTCGCGTGCGAAAGATCGCTCGGCGGCCAGCAGTGTCGACCGTCCGATGCCCGCTCCGTCGGCCAACAACTCCTTGTTGAATTTCGAGCGATAGGCGATTCGCGTTGTCAGCAGGTGTATGCCCAGCCGTTCGATCGCCTCCGTGTAGCGGTCGTAGAGCGGCGTGCGCTCCCGACGGTCGACCATTGTCCAGAAAAGACGCACCTCCCGCAGGCGATCCGCACCTTTGATGACGACCTGTCGGAGATTGTGAATAAATCCGAGAGAGCTCTCGACGACCATTTTGTCGGCTTTCAACGGAATGAAAAGGTAGTCCATGTTGCAAGCCAGCGAAAAGACTCCTTCGGTTCCGACCGTTCCCGGCAGATCGAAGAGAACCAGCTCGGCGGCGTATCGTTCCTGCGCCATGAACCGCTCGGCGTCATCGAGCGCTTCGGCGGGCGTGGTTTTCACGACAGGCCAGAGTTTTCGCTGCGAGGAGCGAAACTGGCGCAGGAGCATGAGTTTGAAGTAGTCGCTGTGTTCCAGCACATGCAGTTCGCGTTCGCGCTGAGTGTGGATGCTCCACTGCGGAAAGTCGCAGTCCACGACCAGTACGTTGCGTTTCATGACGTAATGGAGCCACGAGGCGACGAGTACCGTGAGCGAGGATTTTCCGACGCCGCCCTTCTGGCTGCATACGGACACTCTTACAGGGATGTGTTCCATAATGAATCGGTGTTTGAATGAGATAATGACTCTGTGTGCGGATGCGTGAAGACATGATCGTCTGCACGAATCCGTGAAAGGATGCCGGCAATCGTGCATGGACGGATGCTCGCTTTCGCTCTTGCCAGCAAGAGGTCGTGCGAGGATGTTCGTATTCGTGCATCCGCTCATGCGTGAACACGTGCGTACATCCGTCCACGCGAACACGAGCACGTGCGTTCGCTCGGGAGTGCGTTCACGCTTCCGGCCGCAAGATAATACGCCATCGTGGCCCCCGAATCGGCTGGCCGCTCCTGACCGCCGGAGGCCGTCCGAAGGGTTTGCCGCTCTCGCCGCGGCGTCGTAATATTGCATCCTGAAAACCGGGTGTCGCCGGAGTGATCCGTGTATGATTTTTGATGCGGGAAACGAGCGATCCGCAGTGCGGCGTTTTGTTCCCGCTGCGGGAACAGCGAGCTGTACCTTTGTCCGACAAACCGGCGTTTGTCCGACAAAGGTGCTCGCCCTGCGGGGCCGCGGCATCCGGCGATGCAGAACCCTTTAAAACGAGAGAACGATGAGAAAGAACCGAGCATCGGACAACAAGAGCCGCAAATACTCCTTCCGCCTGACCGAGGAGCAGCATATCCGCTTCGAGCGGATGCTGTGAAGGGCTGGCTTGGAGCACAACCGCAGCCGCTTCATCGTCGGGCGAATCTTCGACGAGACGTTCCGCGTGGTCAGGGCCGACCCCACGAAACAGCGTTACCTCGTCCGGCTGAACGAGTATATCGCCCAGATTTCCCGCGTGGGCAACAACTACAATCAGGTCGTCAAGGCGATCAATACCTACCTCTCGCGCAACATGTTGCCCCGCCAGATCGACACGCTGGTGGCCTGCACGCGCGAGTTGAAAGCCCTCTCCGAGCAGGTGTCGGAGTTGACTAAACAATTGCGGGAGGAGTGGTTGCGAGAATAACATCCGGTGACTCTCCCGTCGGTGTGCTTTACTATAACGCGGAGAAGATCGAACGGGGTGAAGCGTCGTTTCTCGGCGGTCGGAATACGCTGCTCAGCACGAACGAAGCGTTCGACATGCGGCTGGCCGAAGAGACCTTCGCCCCGTATCTTACTGCGAACCGTCGCACGAAACAGGTGACGTTTCATGTCTCACTCAACCCCTCGCCCGAGGATCGTCTTACGGACGGTATGTTGCGGGAGATCGCACGCGAATACATGGAGCGCATGGGTTACGGTGCCCAGCCTTATTTCGTCTTCAAACATTCGGACATCGCCCGCGAACATATTCACATCGTGTCGCTGCGCGTAGATGCCGACGGACGTAAGCTGCCGCACGATTTCGAGGCACGACGCTCGATGGAGATTCTGCGGGACATGGAAGGCAAGTACGGTCTTCATCCCGCCGTCAACGTCGCGGCACGCCCCGACCTGAAATCGTTGCGCAAGGTGGACTACACGTCGAGCGACATCAAACGGCAGCTGTCATCCGTCGTGCGGATGTTGTTGCACAGCTACCATTGTGCGACGGCTGCGGAACTTCGCACGTTGCTCGCGCTGTTCAACGTCTCGCTCGAAGAGCAGCAGGCGACCATCCGGGGTCATAGCTATACGGGTGTGGTCTATCGTGCGACTACGGACGAAGGGATACATGCCGGCATTCCCATCCGTGCGAGCGACATCGGCCGCGACGTAGGATACGACGCCTTGCAGCGTTACTACGAACGCTCCGCGGCGACGATCCGGTCGAGCGGGCAGGCCGACTACCTGCGCGATGCCGTCCGGTGGTCATTGCAGCACGCCGATACGGAGGAAGAGTTCGTCCGGCAGATGGAGCGGCAGCAGGTGACAGTCGTATTGCGACACACTCCCGCAGGACGTATCTATGCGGCCACGTATATCGACCATACGGAGGGTATCGTCATGGAGGGAGCACAACTGGGACGAGACTGCTCGGCCTACATGCTCGAACGGCATTTCAACGCTCCGCAACCCTCCGAAAGAGAATCCGTGCGTACCGGTCTCACGCTGAACGGCCTCATAAACGCCTGCACGGAGGAGGAGTTCGAACAGCGGCAGCGCAGGAAGCGTAAAAAACGGAAGCGCCGTAAATCGTAAATTTGTATAAGGGCATATTGCTCTTACGAGTCATTAACCTAAAACTTTACGATTATGCGAACCGAAGATTTCATCGCTCGATGCAAGTTGTTGAGCCTGCTGCGGACATTGCCTGACCGAGACCTCACTTCGGACGAACGCCTGCAACTGATTTCGGCCTTCCGGCTCTTCGTGAGACAGATCGGGCACAGAGCCCGGACGGAGGAGTCGAAACTCGACCTGCTGCGGCTGTATGCTTGCCTCAGAACGGCTTTTGAGTATCTGAAAGTCCATCGCCCCATCTCGGCGAAAGAACAGGAATACGTCCTTGATGCGGCGCTCTCCTTTCTTGAAACGGAGCGTCGCATCGTCTTGCTGCAACTGCGTTATCCCGCGGCGACGGCTGCCGAGCCGCCGAGAAACGAGGTCCCGCTTGCTTGGTCGAGTGCCTTCACGCTGGCCGATCTGATGGAGGTGATTGTGGCGCTGCACACATTGGGCGCCGTCCGTAAACCGAACGGCACCCCCGTAACCTTCAAGGATCTGGTACGGGCGTTCGAGCGCTTCCTGAACGTCTCGATTCTCAATCCGGATCGTTGCCACTATACGACGATCAACCGCAAACTGCACCTCACGAAGTTTCTCGATACGATGCGGGAGGCTCTCGTCGAGCTGAGTCAGCGTTGACAAAGGCGCACCCAAAGGGTGCGCCCGATGAACGGCCTCGGACGGCCACGACGGGCCATGAGGCATTTTTACGGAATCATGCTCTATTTTGGCGTCAAATATCGACGCCTTATGCAGCAGGAAGACGATTTGCGGGGACTCGAAAAGGTCGTGCAGTTCATGCGGGCCGTGAGTGTCCTCTTTTTATTGCTCAACAGCTATTGGTTCTGCTACGGATGGTTCGCCGCACATGACATGACCCATGCGGTGCTCGACCGGATACTGCTGTCGTTCCAGCGGACGACGCACCTCTTCTCCTATTCCGTTACCTCGAAGTTTTGTTGCTTCGCGCTGCTGGTGCTGGGATGCCTCGGTACCCGCAGCGTCCGCGATAATAAGATTAAGACATGGCATATAGTCGCAGCCGCGACAGCCGGGGTGTTGCTGTTCTTCGGGAATGACTTTCTGCGGGAACTGCCTGCCGATGCCGACGTCCGTATGGGAAGCTACACCGCGACGCTCTTCGCCGGGTATCTGTCGCTGCTGGCCGCAGGAGTATGGATGCGGCGCCGAATGGCGCTGCGTCTGACGGACGATCCCTTTAACGACGACAACGAGAGCTTCCGGCAGGAGGAACGTTATCTTGCGAACGAATATTCCGTCAACCTCCCCACCCGCTACTATTATCACGGCGCATGGCGGCACGGATGGATCAATGTCATCAATCCCTTCCGCGCGACGATGGTCCTCGGAACGCCCGGCTCGGGAAAGAGCTATGCCGTCATCAACAGCTACATCCGTCAGTGCATCGAAAAGGGATATGCGCTTTACATCTACGATTACAAGTTCGACGACCTCTCCACGATCGCCTACAACCACCTGCTGCGGCATCAGGACCGGTATGCCGTGCGGCCGCAGTTCTGCGTCATCAATTTCGACGACCCCCGGCGTTCGAACCGCTGCAACCCCCTCGATGCGCGGTTTATGACCGACATATCGGACGCTTACGAAAGCTCCTACGTCATCCTGCTGAACCTCAATAAGAGCTGGGCACAGAAAGAGGGCGACTTCTTCTCCGACTCGGCCATCGTTCTGCTGGCCGCGATCATCTGGTATCTGAAGCTCTACGACGGCGGACGGTTCTGCACCTTCCCGCACGTCATCGAATTGTTGTGCCAGCCCTACGAGAAGATCTTTCCCATTCTGGCTTCCTATTCCGAACTGGAGAATTACCTTTCGCCCTTTATCGACGCTTGGCAGAACAACGCGCAGGACCAGTTGCAGGGGCAGATCGCCTCGGCGAAGATTCCGATCTCGCGCATCATCTCCCCGCAGCTCTACTGGGTGATGACGGGCGACGACTTCACGCTCGACGTCAACAATCCGCAGGCACCGAAGATTCTCTGCGTGGGCAACAATCCCGACAGGCAGTCCATCTACTCCGCCGCTTTGGGATTATACAACTCCCGCATCATCCGTCTGATAAACAAGAAACACTGTCTCAAGTCGGCGGTCATCATCGACGAGCTGCCGACGGTATATATCCGAGGGCTGGACAATCTTATCGCGACGGCCCGATCGAACAAGGTCGCCGTATGTCTGGGCTTTCAGGACTTCTCGCAGCTGGAACGCGACTACGGTGAGAAGGAGGCTAAGGTCATTCAGAATACCGTGGGCAATCTCTTCGTTGGGCAGGTCGTGGGCGACACGGCCCGCACGCTGTCGGAGCGTTTCGGAAAGATCGTCCAGCAGCGGGAATCGGTATCTCGCTCGAACGACAGCGTGACGACCTCGACCAATACGCAGCTTGACAATCTGATCCCTGCATCCAAGATCGCCAACCTCTCGCAGGGTATGTTCGTCGGAGCTGTGGCCGACAATATCGACCAGCCCATCGAGCAGAAGATATTCCATGCACGCATCGACCTCGATACCCGGCGTATAACGGCCGAAACGGCCGCCTATGTCCCGATTCCCGACCTTGCGTCTTTCGTCGATGAGAACGGCACGGATCGTATGGATGAGGTCGTCAAGGCGAATTATATCCGTATCAAAACCGAGGTCGAGGAGATTATTCGACGAGAGATCGAACGCATAAGCAACGACGACAAATTGAAATATTTGTTGGAGAAGAAATAGCCGGCTTATGTATTGTTCGGAATAAACTCGTCCGCTTGGATGATCTCCCCGTCGTCGGTCACGCCTTCGACGATGGCTGTTGCGGCTCTGACACTTTGTCCGCACGCCGCACGGCTTTCCTCATTGCTGAGTAGCGCGTACCGCACCGCCGTATTTTTGCAGTAGGATCTATTCATTTTCCTTGTTTTGATCGCTGTCTCAGCAATGACTGAGACGGCGATCTTTTTACCGGTTCGTTACAATCGGGGGTTATTCGATATTGTCGTCGGACGGCCCTGAACGGCCCCGAGCGGCCAGCGGTACGATTCCCCTTTTCCCTCCGATATATTTGCGACGGATGCCCTGCGAGACATCCGAAGTGAATTATCAATCAATCATCATCAATCATTATGGCAAAGGAAAAGAATCAAGCGCCGGAGGAGCCTCGGTGGCCCGACTACAAAGAGACGCTTCTGGCGCGTCATCCCGGAACGGGCGAGGTGCAGGCCGTCTCGGACCTGCGCGAACGCGGCAACCGTTACGAGGTGCATACCGTGGAGCCGCTAACGAAGAACGCGCCGTCGTTTTTCGAGGTCGCGAAGAGCGGTGCGGTGGCGGCCTTCATCCGCAACTTCAAGTCGCAGTCGGACAAAGCCGTCGACTTCCAGTTTCTGAAAGTGCCCTTCAACGCCGTGCAGGAGGTGGTCAACGACCTGCTTCGCCTGACGCAAAACCCCAACGACGAGAAGGGGCTGAAGGCGCTGTACGATCATCGTGTGGATACGATGCAGCTCGAACGGGTGAAGTACGATCATGCGGAGATTCCGCGAGCCGCACTGCGGGAGCTGGGCATCGACTTCGATGCGCTGACGCCGCAAACACGTGAGGCGATGCGTATGGGACTTCCCGTCGAGGAGCTGGTTCCGGTGACTGCGGAGGTCATGCCCGGGATCAAGGTGTCGGGAATGTTCTCGCCGCGCTTCTACCGCGATCACAACAACGAGTTGAAGGTGGCCCTCGACGCACCGCTCGCCGTGCCGGAGTACGAGCACGAAGAGTACAAAATGATGTTCTCCACGCAGGAGAAGGCCGCGCTGGAACGTGGCGGCACGCTGGAACGTTTGGTGAAGCACAAAGATCCGCTGACGGGAGAGGAGGAGTGGTGCTTCGTGGGCAAGAACGCCGTGACGAACCGCCTCGTCTTCCAGCCCAAGCGCGAGGTTGCCACTCCCGCATTCACCTACAACGTCCGCATTTCGGATGCCGGCCGCGCCGAGCTGGACAACGGCGGCAGCGCGCTTGTCGAAGGATGCCACTACCGCAACAGCGACAACCATTTCTCGGGCAAGATCCACTACGACATCCATCGGGGCGAATACGTCACCACGCCGCTCCGATACGAACGTCCCTATATTCCGGAGTCGATCCGCAAGCAGATCACCGAGGAGCAGCAGCAGGCGCTGTGCCGCTACGAAAGCATCGCCGGCGACAACATCAAGTCCCGCAACGGCAAGTCGTTCAAGGGCTGCACGCTGCAAATCAACCGCGAGACGAACGTGCTGACGTATGAACGCCGCGAGCAGCAGAAGATACAAGCGCAGGGCGAGGAGCAGCGCCAGACCACGGCGGCGCAGCAGAGCCGTGGTCGCAGCAGATAGGACGAAGCGATGGAACGGTTCACGAAAGCATGGTTCGTGGCGCGTCTGACGGACTTCCTGCATGAGCGCCACCCCCAACTCGAACACGACGACAAACTGCTCGAACGGCGCGGCGATGCGGCGGCCATGTTGTATGCTCAGGGCTGCAACGCCGGCTGAACGCCCGACACCGCTCTTCGCGAGGCCGACGAGCGCCTGTTCCGCGGGCTGCTCTTCTCGCGCTTCGACGTCATTCACGTGCTGCTGGCCACCGACTTTCCGACAATCCCCGAAGAACAACGGCGCGACGTCGCGCAGGCGTTGCTTCCGGCGTGCGAGCCGGTGTTCAGCGCCTACCGCCCGGGCGACGACTTCGCCGCACGGCCCGAGTTCCGGCAGCTGAAAGAGGAGCTGCGCCAGTCGATCCGCACATGGCTCGACGACAACGGCGCACCGGGGTACGAAGCCAAGCTGCGGCATCCCCAACGACAAACATCGCTTCACAAACGAAGCAGAAACTAACATTCAAACCTTATCAACTCATGAAAAACATCCTTTTTGCGGCGGCCGCACTGGCTGCCATGAGCCTCGTCGCCTGTGACGAGGACACCTCCGACACGATGAACCCCTCGCCGGCCGCTCCGACAGCGGGTGCCAGCGTGACGCTGACGCTCACGGACGGCGACGGCACCCGGACTTTCTTCGACGACAAAGCCGCGGCCGAGACGTGGGAGAAGAGCCTGTCGTCGCTTGCGGTCTACGCCTTCGACAAGTCGGGCGCCCTGCTCGTACACCGGGATTTCACGCCGTCGGAACTCACCGCCAAATCCGCGACCTTCTCGCTTCCGAAGTCGGCCGCCGGCACCGAGTGCTCGTTCTACGCCGTCGCGAACCTCGACGTGTCCGCCGCCCCGACCAAATCGTCCCTTACGACGCTGCTGGAAAAGGAGGCCGCGAACTACAACGGCACCTTCGCCGAGGTGTCGGCCGCAGCCAAGCGTGCGCGCGGCTTCGTGATGTCGGGCTCCGCGACCAAGACCGTCGGCGCGGTGAACAGCACGACGTCGGTGGCCGTCACGCTCAAGCGCACCGTGGCGAAGATCGCCTTGCAGACGACGGTCGACCCTGTCTTCGCCGAGAAATACCCCGGAACGATCCGTATCAATTCGGTGAAGCTCTCGCGTGCGGCGTCGCAGTCGCTCGTCTTCGCCGCCGCGCCTTCGGCCGGCGCGATGTCGTACACCCATACGCAGACGCCCGCCTCGGCCTCGGGACACTACAATTCGCTCTTCTACCTGTACGAGACGGGCAAGCTCGACGCGGGCAGCCGCGTGCTGTTGGAGATCGGTGCCACCTACGATCTGGACGGCAGCGACACGACGACGGACGACCGTTCGGAGGTGACGTATCCGATCGAGCTGACGGGCAAGGCCGCCGGAGAGATTCTGCGTAACGGCTACTACCGCATCACGGCGACCGTCACGGGCCTTACGGGTCTGGACTGCGACCTCTCGATCACCGTCGCTGACTGGGAGACGCCCACGACGCAGGAGATCGAACTGGGGGCCTAACGATCGTTTTTGCCGGCTCGTAAAGAGCCGGCATTTTTATCCGAATACGACTATGAAAAAACTGTTTATGATCTTCTCGGCGCTCGCCGTGCTGCTGGCCGGCAACGGCTGCCGCGAGGAGTTTCTTCCGCCCGAATCGCAAACCCGCACGGTGCAGGTCTCGGCAACGGTCCGAATGCCGGGCATCGCCGAGATGAGCCGTGCGGCGGACGAGACGACGATCCGTGACGTGAACCTCTACCTCTGCACCCCGCAGGGACGTGTCGTGCTGCACCGCTATACGACTTCGGCGACGCTGCGCTTCGAGTGTCTGCCCGGAAATTACATGCTGCGCGTGGCCGTCAATCTGGGACGCGACACTTCGCTTGCCGACTGTACGCTCGCGCACCGCGACGATTACGACGCGCTTCCGATGTACTGCGAGCGCGAGGTGACGATCCCCTCCGCATCCGGCGGTGCGGTGCAGCTTCCGGCTCTCGAAGTCGAACGTGCCGTGGCGAAAGTCTCCTACGACATCTCGGTAGAGGTTCCCGAGATCGAACTTTACTCCGTACAGGCCGCCTCGATCCCTGCGCGCTCGTCGCTCTTCGCCGGTGACCTCACCCCTTCGGACGACCCCGAGGACTATGTGTACGGCGACGCTGTGCGCTGCCACGGCCTCTCGGCCTCCGGAACCTGCTACCTGCTGCCGAACCATCAGGGCACGGTCGCCTCGATCACCGACCCGCGGGAGCGAAATGCCCGAAACGCTCCGCCCTGCGCCTCCTACCTGCTGATCCGCGCTCTCGACAAGCAAAACCGCGTGTTGCTTTACCGGGTCTATCTCGGCGAGAACGACACGTCGGATTTCAACGTGCATGCCAACGGTCATTACTGGTTCCGTATCGCCATCCGCGGCGAGAATCTCCTCGACGCACGTGTAGCGACCTACACCGTGCTGCTGAAAGACAACTTCTACCTCTCGGAGATGAGCGGCTACAACCGTTACCTCACGTCGTATCTGCTGGCCGCGAAGGTCGAGAGCAGCGATCCGGCACTTCGCCTGCACGCGGAGCTGACGCTCGCCGAAGGCGACGCCGCGGCGTTCCGCTTCGACGGCGAGAGCGGTGCGGAGCATTCGTTCGACCTTGCGGCCGGAAAGCTCTACAACTTTCCGATCGTCTACGGTCCCGAGGTCTTTACGGCGGGCAACGACCGCCTGAGCTACCGCATAACGGTGAGCGACGGCTACGGATTCAGCCAGCGCTTTGCCGTCGAGCACCGCATGGCCGATGCGCTCTTCGTTCATGCGGGCGATGCGGGCGGCGCGGTCTCCTTTTCGGATGTCCTGCATACCGAGCCGACGACCGTCGGCGGTCTGACCTACACGCTGGCGCTGTGTGCGGGCGATGGCTGCCGCCTCGCGGCCACACCTTCGACGGGGTACCGTTTCGCAGGCTGGTACGCCGATGAAGCCTGCACGCAGCAGGTCTCGACGTCGCGCGAGTATCGGTATGTTCCTGCGAGCCATACAGCGCGACTGTTCGCCCGCTTCGAGCGGGATGCCGCGCCGCTCGACGCGGCGGGCACGGCCAACTGTTACATAGCCCCTCAAACCTATTCGCGCTACTCGTTCGATGCGACGACGATGGGAAACGGCAGGACGACACCGGACATCAAACCCGCGAAACTCGCGGGAACGGAGGCACGGATACTCTGGGAGACCGGTTCGGAGCGCGGCGCCGTAATTCGAGCTGTGGAATACGACAAGGGCCGTATCTATTTTGAAACGGGACATAAGTCCGGCAATGCGCTGATCGGTCTTTTCGACGCGGCGGGTACGTGCGTATGGTCTTGGCACATCTGGTCGCCGAACAGCGATCCGACTCGTTATACGATGACCTCCTCGACGGGTGCGGTGTTCATGGACCGCAACCTCGGAGCGGAGACGCTCTATGCGGCCAGCACGAGCAGCCGGGGCTTCTACTACGAATGGGGCCGCAAGGACCCCTTCCCGTGGCCCGATGCGGAGATCGTCTACGGCGAGGGCGTCGCACACGACAGCTTCGGGCCCTTCTACCTCGGCGATACGGCGGCGGACGCCACGATAGCATGGGCTACGGCGCATCCCACAACGCTCATGGGCGAAGTGGCCGGGCCGCAGGATTCGTGGCTCGCGACACCGGCGCCGTACCTCTGGGGCAATGGCTCGGACGGCCATACGGCGACACAGCGCAGCCTCAAGTCGATCTACGACCCCTGTCCGCCGGGCTGGTGCGTGCCGCCGTCCGAGGCGTGGGGACTGGAGGATTTCCAGCTGTTGAACTTCGACAACGACAGCGGTTGGTATATCCGCATGAACGGCTACTACACGACCTATCCTTTCACGGGCTACCTCTATCCCAGTACGCAGGGGTGGGTCTACACGGCCCTTTCGGGCTGCTTCGCATGGAGCAACACGCCCGGCATCCGCAGCCAGAACGGTACGACGACGGTGGATGCCGCACGGGCCGGATGCTTGCAGCTCGACCATTTCGGCACTGTCACGCTGAACATGAGCCGCTGTCAGGCTTTCGCATGTCCTGTGAGGTGTATCAAAGATGAATAAAAGCCTAAAAAACATCCATCATGAAACAGCTGTTTTTTCTGTCGGTCGTGCTGCTGCTGGCAAATGCCTGCGGCCGCGATCGAACCGACACCGATCCTGCGGCGGCCCCTGCGGTGCGGGTCGAACTCCGTGTACGTCCCGACTGCACGGCCGTTGCGACACGCGCCGCGGATGAGACGGCGATTCACGACGTGAATCTTTGGCTCTGCGACCGGACCGGAAAGATCGTCGTACATGAATACCGAGACACCCCGACGTTCTCCTTCGAATGTATGCAGGGTACCTACCTCTTGCGTGTCGCGGCCAATCTGGGCCGTGATTTCGAAGCCGAAACCGATACGGACGGCCTCACACTCACCTATCGCAACGACTGCGACGTGCTGCCGATGATCTGCGAGGAGGAGGTCACGATCTCGGCCCACACGGGCGGTTCGCTGCGGCTTCCCGACGTCGAGGTGCGGCGCATTGCGGCGAAAGTCACTTGTCGTATCACGATCGCGGATCCCGACATCGAGGTGCGCTCGTTGCGTCTGATGTCCATTCCTCATGTCGTGCGGCTCTTCAGCGCGGAGGATGCCCCGTCTGCCGTGGCTGCCGATTACATGAATGGCAGCGAACGACCCGTCGCCGGAATGAGTGCCGAAAGCGTGTTCTATTCGTTCCCGAATATGCAGGGCACCGTCCCGTCGATTGCCGATCAACGGCAGAAGAACCGCGACAATGCCCCCGACAATGCGTCGTACCTGCTGATCCGCGCCGTCAAGGGCGATCGCATACTGGCTTATACGGTCTATCTGGGAGGGAACAACACCTCGGATTTCAACGTGCGGGCCAACACCCATTACAGACTCGACATTTCGATTCTGGGTGACAGCGAGGTGGACACGCGCATTGCCGCCTACACCGTGGCCGTCGAAGACGACTTCGAGGTCTACGCCCTCGGAGGTTATTGTACCTTCCGTCCCTCGAACCGTCTCAGCGTACATGCCGAGAGCGAAAATGCCGATCCGAAACTTACCGGACGGATCGAGCTTCTCGAAGGCGACGAGGCCGGGTTCAGTTTCGATCGGGCCGCAGGGCCGACGCATACGTTCGCCGTCGACAACAACAACGGGAACAACTATTACAGGGTAGCTTATTACCCTGCCTTGTTCACCTCCGACAATCACCGGCTGCATTACCGGCTGACCCTTACCGACGCTTACGGATTTTCGCAGGCATACGACTTCGAGCATCGTTTCGCCGATCTGCTGACGGTGTATTGCGACAGGGCGGGAGGCGGTATCACGGCCGACGGCGCCCTTCACACCCGTTTCTCGAACGAGGAATCCATGCGTCGCACGGACGTGCTGACCTTGCAGGAGGGATGCCGTCTGATCGCCGAAGCCGAGACGGGATATTTCTTCGCAGGATGGTATGCCGACGCCCGTTATACGGAGTGCATCGCCCGCACACGGATTCTCGACTATCGTCCGCAGGAGCTGCGCAACGCACTCTACGCCCGGTTCGTCGCCTGCGGTGCGCCGCTCGACACGGACGGTACGGCCAACTGCTACATCGCACGGTCGTTGAACAGCGCCTATTCGTTCGATGCGACGACGATGGGAAACGGCCGTGCAACGACGGGCATCGTCCCCTCGGCCCTTGCCGGAACCCATGCGCAGGCGCTTTGGGAGACGGGCGATGTGCGCGGTGCTGTGGTGAAGGACGCCCTGTATGCCGACGGCCGCATCCATATCCAGACCGGCTCGACCTATGGCGATGCGGTGGTCGGTCTGTTCGACGACGACGGCACCTGCCTCTGGTCGTGGCACCTCTGGGTCGTGGACTATGCCCCCGAAGCGACGGCTCAGACCTATGCCTCGGGCGCCGTGTTCATGGATCGCAACCTCGGGGCGCTGTCCACCGATCCGTATGACAATGCCGTCAAGGGGCTGCATTACCAGTGGGGCCGCAAGGATCCCTTCCCGTGGACTTCGATGCCGCTCGATCATACGCCCGAATACATCGCGTGCAGCTATCTGACGGGCTATGAGCACGCAGTGTACAGCCCGAAGTACAAGGACGATCCGGAGGCGGCGTCGACCGTCGCGTGGTCCATTGCGCATCCCACGACATACATGGGAGCGGCGGTAATACCCGCGGGCAGCGGTGTTCACCTCTATGATCCGTGGTACTATCCTCCGAACCCCAATCTCTGGGGAAACGCCTCCGACGGCACCTCCGTCTCGTTCCGAAACGCCAAGTCGATCTACGATCCCTGTCCTCCCGGGTGGAAAGTTCCCGCGCCCGAGGCGTGGGACATGAATACCTTCCGCTATGCGTCGAATTACGAGGAGTGCGGTTACGATGTCTATTATTCCTCCGCAGCGACCTCGGCGTTCTATCCTTTCGGCGGCTATCTGTACGACAACAGCGGGCAGGAGGTGTTCGTCCAGCCCTACCTGTGGGGCGGCGTATGGACCTGTACGGCATCGAACCGCAGGGGAGGCTCGACGTTCGAACCCGCCGCCGGGAAGTGCGTAATACTCATTCAGGGAACCGCGAACCCGGACTATCGGGCCGAGTCCCAAACCCTCGGCTATGCCGTGCGATGCGCCAAAGAATAATCAGCCCATGAAACGAAAACGAATCATCCTGACGGCGCTGCTGCTTGCAGCGCTCTGGATCATGCCCCATAAAACCTCGGCGCAGTTCTTCGCCGTGCGGGCCGATGCCCTCGCGGCATGTACCGGCACGCTGCACCTCGGAGCCGAAGCCTCCGTCGCCGACCGTTGGAGCGTCGAAGCGTCGGGGTACTGGAACCCGATACGCACCTCCGCTCTGAGTCTGACGTTCGGGGCCGTGCAGCTCGGCCCGCGTTATTGGTTCTACGAGTCGTTCGTCGGCCATTTCGTCGGCGTGCAGCTCTCCTATGCGAATTACCTCGTCGGCCGCCGCACACGCCGCTATGACGGCTGGGCCTGCGGCGCGGGTGTCAGCTACGGCTATGCGTGGATGCTCTCGAAACGCTGGAACATCACCGTCGAAGGCGGTATCGGAATCTACCGCACGAAAGACACGCAGCGCGATCCGACCGTCTCGGACTGGGACGTGGAATACATCCGTCATGCCCGCCGCTGGGTGCTCGCACCCTCACGGCTGGAGGTGGCCGTCTGTTATCTCTTTTAGCCATGAAGACGTGCAATTTCATATTGTATTCTGTGCTGGCGGCCGTAGTCTTTTCACTGTTCGGCTGCGGGGTGTCGCGCCGCGTGGAGCAACGGCAGACGGCGGTATCGCTGTCGCACCCCGCATCCGAAGGGCGCACGCAGCGACCGCAGCACCGGTCGGAGCCTCCGCGACACGGCGATCCCGATACGCTCGGCATCGTTCAAACAGACACCCTCGCCGACGGGCAGCGCGTCGCGGCGCTCCGCATCGAGCAGGTGACGGTCGTATCGAGGATGCGCACCGTTACCGAACGCGACGGCAAGGTGCGGCTCGACTTCGTGGTCACGCTGCCCGAAGCGTTGCTGGGGCGCAGCCGCAGCGTCGTCGTCACACCTGTACTGCACCGCAGCGGCGAGCGGATCGCGTTGGAGGATCTGGTGATCCGCGGCGGCCGCTTCTCGCTGCTGCAACAGCGCGACTACTGGCAGTACGAAAAGTACCGCTGGGTATATGATCCCGACAGCACGGCGGCCGAGCGGATGTTCAACCGGCTGGTGAAATTTCCCTATCCCGAAGACGCACGGCTCGATTCCATCGTCACGCAGCGCGGGATGATAAGCTATCACTACTCCGAGGAGATCGCCGCGGCCGAGACGTCCAAGCGGATGTACGTCACCTTGCAGGGCAAGGTCGTGGGGATCGACGACAACGCCTGCGCGCTGCCCTCGTCCGACACGCTGACCTACCTCGTATCGTCGATGCTCTCCTTCGTCGACACGTTGCCGCGCTACCGCATCGAGATCGTCGACAAATACGTCTCCGTGACCGACCGCATCCGCGTCCGTTTTCCCGTCGGAAGCGCCGAAGTCGCCGACACGCTGGGTGATAACCGCACGCAGCTCGACAGGCTGACCCGCAGGATGCGGGAGGTTCTCGAACAGCGGGAGTTCTACGTCGATGCCGTGACCCTTGCGGCCGCCTCGTCGCCCGACGGCCCCGCCCCGCTGAACGAGTATCTGGCCGAAAGACGCGCCCGGGCATTGAAATCCTACCTCGCACGGCGTTTCGGACAGCAGGTCGACACGCTGCTCACCGTGCGCCGGATCGGCGAGGATTGGGCGACGCTCGCCGAGCTGATCCGCAGCCGAAAAGAGGTGCGGCATCGGGAGGAGATACTGGCGCTGATCGCCTCGGAAAACGATCCCGACCGCCGCGAGGCGCTGCTGCGCGGACGATACCCCGAAGCGTTCGCATGGATCCGGGAGAATCTCTATCCCGCATTGCGGGCCGTCGTCGTGCGCTACGACCTGCGGCGCGTGGGTATGGTGAAGGATACCGTGCACACCACCGTGTTGGATTCGGCCTACATGCGGGGCGTGCGGCTGTTGCAGGAGCGCAGGTACGACGAGGCGCTCCGCGTGCTCGAACGATACGGGGACCGGAACACCATCGTCGCACTCCTCTCGCTGGGGCGAAACGGACAGGCGGAGGAGCTGTTGAAGCGGTTGCCCGAAGATGCCGTGACGGAGTATCTGCGAGCCGTCGTCTGTATGCGGTTGGGGCGCAGGGCCGAAGGACGCAGACACTACGACGAAGCATGCCGGCGGGAGCCGCGCATGGTCTATCGCGGGAACCTCGACCCCGAAATCAATGAACTGTTTAAAGAGTAAGCGTTATGAAGAAGATCGTGATCGCGGCTTTCGTCGCGGCGTTGTTCGCCTCGGCGTTCTCCGGATGCACGCTCCACGAGGCAGTGGAGATCGAAATCATCCGGCCGCCGCAGGTGCAGGATACGGTGACGATTCCCGACTGGGAATTGAAGGAATAATTGAAAGCCCGCCTCGATAGATTTCGAGGCGGGCTTGATCGTGAAAAAGAACATCTCAGTCGAATACGATCGTATCGCCGATACGGTCGATGTCGGCTAACGTATACAGACGTTTATCCAATACGGCCCGACCGTCAACCAACTCTTCCGGGGTATGTTCATCGACGGTTTTTGCATCGAGGACGTAAAACAGAAAATCATATTCTTTTAATAGCGATTGTAGGAATCCAAAGCCTCCATATATATCGATAACCATCTCGGTCCGATATGGTAATATGCGGTGACTATAGCGCCACCCATTTTTAATAAGTCGATATTTTTCAATCGTCAAAGAATCCAAAGGATATTTACCTTTAAGAGGCGATGTTTCTGCTACAATTATTTCACGATCTGTATTGTTTGTAAAATACAGATGTTGAAGACGTCCCGGTCCTTCGTCTACGGCACATTTGACTGCCATGAGAGGAAACAAGGATACGATAAATCCGATTCTGATAAGCCATTTCATAGGTTCAATAGTTAGGTGCTGCGATTATAATGGTGTTATCTGGAGTCGTGCGTTTCTCTTTTCGTTTGACACTGAAATCGAAGGAAAACATGATCCCGTCCTGCAAGGCCTGCTGATTCTCGGGGCTATCAAAGGGGGCGCTCCAATTGAAATCGGATATGGGGTTTTCATAACGATTCCATCCACCCGTGTAAAATCCGGGATATTTTTTCTCCCAGAATCGGAGTGCACGTACATTCGCATCCTGTTCCGTCATAAAAAGGTCATGATCGTACTTGCTGTTTATGTGCGCCCATGTAGCCGAAGCAAGGCTCGGAATGGCTCCGGCGAACAAATAAACAGGTCCCCAAGCCCGGCTTTGCAGATAGTGTCCGTACTCATGCTGGAACAACGGATTCGCAGGATCAGCCGCTATGGAACTATTGCCGATTATATAGCTTCCCGAAGTAAATGCTCCCCAGTTCGACCAATTATTCGTTCGGGTAACGGTCGCTCCATAGGCGTAGTCGACATCGACATCCGTAATCCAATTCGTACCGATCGAGGCAAACAGACCTATAAAAGTCTGTAGGGACTCCCATGTCAGACGGCTGATGATCTGTCTGAAATTTCCACGGAAGAGACCTCTGATTATTTTGAGTGAGTTCATTTGGGTGTTCCATCCGGTTTTAATCGGATTTTTTCCGGTAAACAACCCTCTGAAGAATCCGAAGATAAACGAAATGAACTCTCCGTCCGAGTCGACATATGCTACCGGATTGTTGTTGCAGAATATATAGGGATTGAGCGTCTGCATGGCGGGATCCGGAGCAAGCCATCGTCCGATGTTGGGATCGTACATGCGGGCATGATAATCCAACATTCCCGATGCAAGCAACTCTTTTCCGTTGAAGAGGTAGTTATTTTCGGATTGCGGGAACTCGTCGACAGACCATTTTTTGCCGAGGGGATAATAATTGTTCCGCTCGGTCACGTTGCCGTTTTCATCGACAATTACACGAATACTGCCCAAATAATCTCGCACATAGTAGTTGACAGCATACCCATTTGAGGTCTTGGCGATATTGCCGTGTGTGAACTGGGCACTATGCAATGACAGGTCGCCGCCGACCATCCGATAAGTCAAAGAACCTAAATAAATGTTTCCTTCGTTGCTCTCTTTTTGGATTTCACATAATTTTGTTCCGTCGCTCAGATAGGAATATTCATGCGTTAATATCAGTTTTTCGCTTTGGGCGGATCCAGACATCAACTCGATCTTCATAGGCAAATTTAAGCAATTGTATTGATATTTCCAAGAAGATGTGCCGATTGTCATGCTTGCGAGATATCCATTGTTGTGGTATTGGTACGTTCGGCGGGTCAATTCCTGCTGAAGATCGGATACAGCTTTATTGTTGACGGCAGATAACTGATTTCCGTCGATGGTATATTCGTCGCGGGTATTCACATTACCGTCGGACAGTCGAGTCAGCGTCAGGATATTGTCGTTGAGATCATAGGTAAGGTCCTTTTCGATGTATTTATCCACTCTCTCCGTTCCGGAGTATTGGCTCACTCCGGCGAACTGCCCTCGTGGTAAATAGGTATAAGCGTAGGTTTGGGACTCATCATCTACTCCTTTATGCTGCCATGTACATTCGGTAATCAATCCAGAGTAGTTCTTTTCGGTGGCAGCCATCTGAGGATCCTCATAGTGAAGGCTCATGGTAAAGACTTCGTTGTCTTGCAGAATCTGCCGGCCCGCTATATCGTATGCATAAGTCGTATGCAAAAGGCTATCGCCGTATATCGTTCCGGCGCATAGTCCCAACTCGTTATATTCATAGCGAACCGTCGAAGCCTGCGAATCGTTCAGTGTAGTCTGCTCGGAAAGCAGACGGCCGAATTTGTCATATGCATAGCGAATCCGTTTTATATCCGCAATCGCATTTTGATCCGGTTGTCGGCTTTCGATCGTTTCGAGTCTGTTTCCTGCATCATCGTATTTATTGCTGATGCGGGTAATGCCTCCGAGATGATTTCTCACGACGGACTGAACAACCCGTCCGTACTTGTCGTAATAATAAGCCTTCTCTACATAGGCCGACGAATCCCTCTCGACTTCCGGAAGCACGGCGAGTTTCTCATAAATTTTCAGACCGGTATTGTCGGTACAGAAATCTGTTTGCATGACGACTGAGTCAACGGCCTGAAATGCCAAGTAGCTCGGAATCACAAAATAGTTCGGGAATAATATATTTCCGATATCCAAAGAAGCCCCGGCAGCATCGGAAACCGACGCGTCTCTTTCAAGAGCTTTCTGCACTTCTCCTTCGTTTTCTTTTCTATGAATTGGCAGGAATATTGAAGATTTTAATTTATAACCGCCGTATTCTGTTTGAGATAAAAGTTTTGTCGTTGACGCGACAGAGTTGACCGCATCATCCACATCCTTTCCGGATTTCTCGATCAGTAAATCACGCAATTTGTGTACGAGAGTATCACAGGTAATCAGATTGGTCTTAACCAGTCGTCCGAATTCATCGTATTGGTTGTGTATCCATTGTTTTTTTAGACGATGGTTACCATCCTGTGTGAGAACGACACGATGGTCATTGTCGTAGACATGATAGATTTTTTCTGCACCCGGATTGGATTCGATGATCTTATTTCCATACTCGTCATACGTGTAATATATCCAATATTTCATAAATTCGGAAGACTCCCATGTTTCGGAGGCCGCATCCGCAATGTGAGGAATGATAAATCGCAGGTTATCAAATTCATCATATACATAGTATGTAGTGCGAGGATCGGTAGCGTTTATCAATTCCGTCATGGCGACCATCTGTCCGCGTCCATTCATATATTTCCGAGTTTCTCTTGTTTTGTCCGGAGCGATCTCTTCCAGTCGACATTCTACGATAAGAGTACGGGTAGGATAATATCTGTCCGTTTTCAAGTCGTCATGTATAACGAAATATTTTTTGATTTTATCCGGTGTATAGTTCAGGCGGTAAGAGATCTTAACAGGATGTCCGGATGCGGAATGAGCGCTGTGATAGATGCCGGGACCGCTGTATCCCGTTTCCACACCCAAAGGCGAATCATCGTACTCTTTCAGATTATATGCATAATCCGCATCGGGGGCATTGTTCGTATATGCCTTATAAAAATTCCGTTGTTCAAGGTGAGGATTGGAGCGATATCCTCCCGTTCCCGTAATAGTATAAGGCAGGAATGTTACGGAATCGGCTCGTCCCATACGATCGTAAACACTGAATTCGACCTTGTCTTTCCCTGCGGGAGAAGCTCCGACTGCAATACGTTGCTCGGGGCGCCCCAAACCGTCATAATATGTGACGGTAGCATTGTAATCCGTTCCATTGAATCGGTATTCTGTCGTTTTCCGCCCATGCAGCCTTTTCGTGAGGCTTTCGGCCGGCAGGGAAGCGTTTTCATTCGATTGTATGTCGTGCCCGACACACTCCACGATGGAGAAGCAGGCGATCAAAAATAAAAATATCTTTTTCATAGCTTATTCCAGATTAAGATCGTCATAAGTATATTTCGTTATCACACGCCGTTCATTATCCAATATCTCGGATAAAAGACCAAATACGTTGTATTTGTAGTAGGTGGTTCTGCCTCTCGCATCCGTTTCGGATATGGGGCCGAGTCCGGGAACGATGACAGAAGAGGTTATGGTAGCATTCTGGTTGTAAGGGATAAGACATAGATCATCAACGTACATGGCATCTTTGCTAAATAACAAATAGGGGATTGCATGTGCGCCGCCCCCGATTTGAAGGCCTCCGTTTTTAACTGTATATTTTTCCGAATGTTTTATCCACTCGGAATCTTCAGCGGTTTTATACCAATACGACGCCATGTAACTATTCGAAGACAAAGTCGTCGCTATGAATGGAAGTTTAGGATTATGAACGCCACTTCCAGATTTCGCATCGGATATTTTGAGTGATCCCGTTTCGAAATCGTCAAAGAAAATTTGATTCGCAGCTCGACTTGTGGAGTATTTGGCCCCTGTTATGTGAGCAATCGGGAACGTGGTATTGCTACCGTATACGAATGAGTTGTACAATCCGTTCTTCTCATGGAAACATAATAAATCTCCATTGTCGTTATATTCGTCATAAAAACGAATCGTTTCATATATGGGACTGAACTCGATGGCATCTTTCGACGGCTTGTAAACAGAGGGAGTATAAAGGCTATACGACAAGGTTTTCTTTCGAAGAGCCTTTTCTGACGCCAGCAGGATATCCGCATTTTCCGAACCTCCTCTGCGGTATTCTTTGGCCGAAGCCTCTATGATATAATCTTGGCGATGTGTGATCTCTTCTATCGGGAACAAAACGTTTCGGTCTACCATCGTTCGTATCCATGTGTCATCCGATTCTGCGGGGGCGTAATCGTTCGGGTATATCAGATTTTGGATGGTAGTCGTTCCGTCGGGAGTCGACGTCGTTATTGTCCGCGGAACAGTGGAGCCGTTGTAATCATATGTCGTAATTGACGGGAAATTGTAACGACCTTGTTCTGCTCGTTGCGTCGTTATGAGAACGGGACAGGAGAGCCAAGAATATTCTCCGATCAACAGTACGGACTTTTGTGGATAGAAACCGCTCTGGCTATCAAACACTCCGCTACCCCATGAGCAAACACTGTGGTTTTTGAAAGGGATCAATCTGATCGAATCTATCTTATACTCGAATGTTTGGCGGGCGACTATCGAACTGTCGGCTGCATATGCCGTGGATTCTTTAATAAGGTTTCGCTGCCATGCCAAAGATGTTTTGGGCGTTTTTCCCGTCAGTTCCTTTTGTGAGGTGATGTCCAGCATGTCTCCATAGTATAGGAATCTATCCGGTAAGAGATCTTTGCACGTCTCTATCGGTACGAATGTGTTGACCGTGTACGAGCCGTTCGGCAAGTATTCGATGACTTTCTCGTATTCTACCGAGCATCCGAAAATATTCACGGTGGAACTGACTGCATGAGACGACAGCCCATGAATTTTTTCGGTGGCGAGTAATCCGTCAGCTGCGGACGGGTTGCTTATATCTTTAAGATATTCTATCGTATAGTCGTTTACACAATAATTGAAAATATCGTCATAAATTACTCCGCCTTCATATTCGTATCGATACACGGCCGGCAGGGCGTTGTCGTCGGCTCTGGTTCTAATTTCTTTGATTCTTAATCCTCCGGCGTTCTCCTCGCGGTTCGTTTTGAGATTCAAACCTCTATGCAGTTCGTAGATGAACTCTTTCGAGCCTCCGTTCGGATATACGACTCGCTTCAGGCTATTGGCCCGGGTTAAAGTCAAATTCGGTTCGCGCGAGGCTCCTTGCGTCATCAACCCGTCGGAGACCGCGGATGTGGGAGCGCTTGATTTTTTTATGGTATGGTCGGGCAAAATAAAATTGTCACAGTCCTCTAAGACCACCGAGGGACATTTACTCGGGTTCTGTTCCGTAGAGTTGCAATAGCCCCAGTGATCGAATCCGTAATAACCGCGGGCAGGAAGGTTGGCATCTTCATAGTACTCGAAACTGCTGATGGGCTTTATGTGCAGTGAATCAGGGGCCTCCATAACATCGACCAGTTTGGGACTGCCATTCGGGAACATTCCGAAATCCAGTCGAAATGTTCTCAATGTCATATCATTGGTGCAAACTTTTATTTGCCTGAGTCGTTTGAGATGAGAGATGTCATTCCGCTGGTCGTCGTAAACAAAGTCGAGACGTTGCTCTTTGTAGCTGATGGAAGAGAGATATTTCGGATTTTGGACTTCAATATGCGTTGTCAGATCTTTTTCCCACCCAGCCCGAAATTCTATTTTATCATCGAAATAATCCGTCACATGAATCGCATAAGTAATCCAGTTCGGGCAATCATAGGCATAGTTCTCCCCCGAGACGTACGAAAACTGTACTTGCGCGCCATTGAGATATTGAATCGCATCCAGAAACCACGACGATGTGTATGTCCTGTCCGTCTCCGCTTCTTCGTTTGTCTCGTGCGTCGTCTCCGTTGTCGTAAAGATGTAACGGGTTCCGTCCGAATCATAAATCGTAAATGAGTCATCCTCTTCCGAATAAGATATTTTCAGGTTTTGATATGGAATCGTATGGCCGGCCTTAGAACCATCGAGGATGAATCCTCCCGATGAATTCGGCATTTCGAAATAATAAAGATCGTATTTCGTATCTGCCTTGCCATCTATAAAGGCATCCATATTGTCTCGGTTCCAGTTCTGGATATTTTCCGTTTGCGCCAATTGGTTGAAATCGTCCGGCTGTCCCTGAACGGAACGGGTGATACGCCCTCCGGCCATGAGGTTCCAGCCGAGCCCAGCTACGGAGGCGATCTCATCCACCTTGATACCTCCGGTCGAATACTGAATGGCGATCGGCAGGGATCCGGAATTCGTTGCCATCTCGTATAGCGGAATTTGCACTGTCGTCCGCCCGGTATATTGATCCGTGGAGGCACTGATATTCCGGATCAGAGAGTTCATATCAGCCGATTGAGCTGCAAGTTCGCTGGCCGATGGATGGTGGATCTGCTCTAAGAGCTGATCGCCACTTCTGGTCATGAGTTGTCTTCGATACATGCTATCCGGGAAATAGCATTTTTCGCGTGGGAGATCCTGCGCTGAAAGCATCTGTACTATGCTACTGCATAGTAACAAGACAAAAACAGATAACTTCTTCATGTTTTGTGTTGTGTTAGGTTAGTAAATTAGATTATTGGGGGTTATTAACTCTGTTCTTATCCCAAGATTCCACCGAGGGAGAACATGGGCAAATACATTGCGATAAGGATCAGGGCGACGAGAATTCCGACGCAAAGGATGAGTGCGGGTTCGAGCATCGCGCCCAAGCGCCGTATGGCGTATTCGAGCTCTTCGGTGAGGGACTCGCCCTGCCTGCGGAGCATCTCGGGCAGACGATTGGTCTGCTCTCCGACGCGGATGAGCGCGATCAGCTTCCGGTCGTAGAGCGCGGGAAACCGCGCGAGGGCGTCGGCGAAGGCGTCGCCCCGTTCGAGCCGTCGCGCGATCTCATCGAACGACTTGCGGTAGGGGTGGAATCCGATGACCTCGCGGAGCATGCCTACGCCGGCGAGCAGGGGCACTCCGGCCGAGCAGAGCAGGTCGAGGAGCTTGCAGCAGTGTGCCTGCATGTTCTTGCGGATGATCTCACCCGTCACGGGCAGACGGAGCAGGATCGCCGCGCGCCAGCGCTGCACCTCCTCGCGCTGTCGGTTGGTGCGGTAGAGCAGATAAAGTCCCCCTCCCGTGATGACTGCGACGGCGGCATAGGCGGGAAACGCTTTCGAGAGAGCGATGATCCCGCGCGTGAGCGCGGGCAGCTCTCCTCCCATGCGTGCATAGACCTCCTCGAACATGGGCACGACGACCGAGAGCATGAAAGCCACGACGGCCGCCGCCACGGCGAGGATGACGACGGGATAGCTCACGGCCGAGGCGACCATGCGCCGCTGCGCCGCCCGCTTGCGGTAGTACCCGCCGAGGAAGTCGAGCGTCCGGGCCAGACGTCCCGTCTCGTCGCCGATGCGCACCACGCCGCATTCCAGCGGACGGAACGCGCCGCTTCGGCGCATGGCGTCGGCGAGCGAGAGTCCGCGCACGACGGCGTCGTACAACTCCTCGAACAGGGCCTTCGCACGCCGGTCCTCCTCGCCCTCGATGAGCAGTCGGAATGCCGCCGAGAAGTCGAGTCCTGCACCGAGCAGCGCATGCAGCTCGGCGTAGAACATCTCGCGCCGGGCGTCGGAGAGTTTATGGGTGGTCGTCTTCATATCCGTATCCGTTTTCGATCTCGGCGATCGCCTTCTCGTATCGTTCCCGTGCGGGCCGCAGCACGGGGAATTTCAGCGTACGCCCCGGCATGCCGATCTCCAGCGTGTCGGAGGCCGCGTCGCAGCGCACGAGCCGCATCGGCCCGACACGCCGCAGCAGCGTATCGCGGAACTCCCCCGCGACGTACAGCACCGCCGAGTCGCCGACCGCCAACGCCGTCTCGCGCCCCGCACGGTAGAGGTACAGCGGCTCGCCTGTGCCGCCGCCCTCCCCGCCGCGGACGCTGTCGGCTGCGGCGAGCAGCTGCCCGATGCGGAAGATCCCGTCGCGCTGCCGTCCTGCCTCGACGAGCACAGCCGTACGCCGTGCGACGAGTTGCGAGAGGAGCGTCAGGGCCTCCATGGCGGCCAGAAAGACGATCCCCGCCACGAGCATCATCACCAGCGTTTCCGCGAGCGTCGATCCGTGCAGCGTATGTTTCACTCGGCACATTCCACCAGCTGTCTGTGTACGATCCGTTTGCGGCTGCCGTCGATGCGGACTTCGATCGTGATCTGTTGCACATCACGGTATTGCCGATACGGCTCCACGCGCACCGTCGCTACGCCTCCGCCGTACCGCTCGACGTACGTGCCTGCGGGCCACAGCCCCGAGGCGTACTTGCCGAAGAGGCACCGTGCGCGGTATTCGGCCTCGGCGACCGCCGGCGCATCGTCGTCGCGCAAGGTCAGGCGGGGCAGCAGCTCCATCGTCGCGGCGAACGCGACGAGCAGGACGACAGCCGCCACGACGGCTTCGACGAGCGATGCCGCGCGCAGCCTTCCGGCCGAGGGGCGTCTCAGTCGACGCATACGGTCTCCTTTCTGCGCAGTGTGTCGGCGCCGTCGTGCCACAGCGGCTGCGCCGTGGCGGGGTTTTCGAGCAGCGCGACGTCGTAGAGCATATCCTTGTAGTAGCCCTGCGGCGAGAAATAGACGGCCTGCCTGAGCTCCGCACGCCCCGCGACGATGCCCTGCACGTGAGCCGCGCCGTCCGCATAGAGGAGTCCCCGTACGCGCGCCGTGCGCGACTGGCGGTAGGAGGCGGTCATCTTCCGGTGCCGCACGGTATCGCGGACGATGACATAGCCGTCCGCCGTCGCCCGGTGGCCCAGCTCGGCGTAACGTCCGGCGCAGATGCCCGATGGATACTCCAGCACGGCGCGCGGCTCCACGACGACCGTGTCGCGTGCGAAGAGCTGCGCCGCGATGCGGGCTCCGCTGCCGACCGTGATCTTGCG